>Ga0272441_10001557_pt1 | contig 48769 bp, 39 predicted proteins | sample SSMProp6N_FD_193582 | JGI IMG/M metagenome (GOLD analysis project Ga0272441, IMG submission 193582) | Marine sediment archaeal communities from Little Sippewissett salt marsh, Falmouth, MA, United States - SSM-Prop-6N | ecosystem: Environmental > Aquatic > Marine > Wetlands > Sediment ... | reverse complement strand
TATATATTCCCGAATTTCCGGCCTGATATACATCCGCTCGATATCCACCGTTTGCGAGACCGCTTCCGCACAAATCTGAGCCATCTCAGCCGACGGAGCCTGAGTATCGACAAAGAATGTCCATTGCCCTTTGATTGAGCAAAGCCCCCCGCCGTTGCCGCCAAGCGGCTCTTCACGGATTTTAACGCCGTTCGCTTCCAATATAATTAAAAGCTCTTCAAATATCCTTTGCGTATTCATCTTTCACCCATAATAACGTATATATTCCATCTTAAGGTCGAAAAATATATAACTGACATTATCTTCAGAGCTTATATAAGAAAACCAAATATACAGTATATCTGTGCCAAGTCCATTGCCATCTTTCAAGAAAAAACGCCTAAATAGACGATATAATTACACATATGCAATGAATTCAGGCACAAACAGTCAATATTTTTAATTTTACAATAAGGGACTTAATTTTATAAAAGGAGCGGGAACTTGGCAAGTATTACGGAAAAACGCGTATGTTTACATAGACAAATCAAAGATCAGCAGCAGCAAAACAAGGCCTTAAAGGCCCAGTTAAATCATCTCCAGCATCTTGCCAATATCGGCACAGTAAGCTACATGATAGCCCATGAGATCAACAATCTTCTGACTCCGCTTAAAAGCTATGCGGATTTGGCTCTGAAAAACATTGACGATAAGGCTCTTTGTGAAAAGTCGCTCCAAAAAACCGTCCAAAATTGCACCCGTGCGTCGAAAGTTATGGAAAGTATGCTCGCCCTGGCAAATAATCAAACGCAGGAAAAGAAAATTGCCGGGCTGCTTTCTTTGGTCGAAGAGGTATTCGAATGCCTTTGCAGGGATTTCAGAAAGGACAGGATCACCGTTGAAATCAATATCCCGGCCGATTTGACGGTTTTTGCCGTTCCTGTTCAAATTCAACAGGTTTTAATGAATTTGATTCTCAACGCCAGGCAGGCGATGTTGCCGCAGGGTGGTGTTTTATCAATCGGAGCCGATGAGAAAAATGACTCACTCGAGATAGAAATCAAGGATACCGGCCCCGGTATAAAACCAGCCAATTTAGAGCGGATTTTCGAGCCGTTCTTTACTACGAAAAAAGATGGAAACTCAACATCGGAAAATTCCGGTGCCGGACTCGGGCTGGCTTTTTGTAAAAGGGTCGTTGAGGGACATGACGGTCTTATTTCTGTAGAATCCAGACCCGACCACGGAACTAAATTCAGGATAATTTTACCTAAACCTCAGTCAGGTCAAAAATAATGCCGGCTCAGGCTTTCCAAATCGTTTTCATGTTCATACTGCTTTGTTGTTCGGCTTTTTTTTCAGGATCGGAAACCGCCTTTACAAATCTTACCCACAGGCAAAGAAAGCAGTTACGTCAATCCCAGCACAGACTCTCGAATTTGGCCGGAAGATTGCTGAATAAACCGGGAAAACTGCTTAACTGCTTTTTATTCGGGAACATGACGGTCAACGTTCTTTTTTATGCTGCGTCAAGCGTTTTGATCGTTCGCATCAGCAAGCAAAGTGCACTTGCCGGAGCGGCGGTCGCTTTTATAAGTTTTACCGTCCTGGTGATGTTCGGTGAAATTTTGCCGAAATCCATGGCCTTTGCCAATTCGAAAGCACTCAGTATCGTATTCGCCCTGCCGGCTTATATCTGCCTGAGAATATTTGCCCCTATCGAATTCGTGTTCAAATTTTTCATTTTAGAACCGATCATGCGTTTGTTACTCGGGCCGACACGAAGCCCCGGCACAATCACAATGCCCGAATTCAAGTCCTTAATTGAAACAACCAGAAAACAGGGATTAATTACCGCGGATGAAAACCAACTTTTGTCGGAAATCATCGAGCTGGGATTTCTTAAAGTTCGTCACGTAATGCAGCCGCGAGTGGACATGATTGCATGTTCGGTAACAAGTTCGAGCCAGGAAGTTCACCGGAAAATGCGAAAAAATCACCTTACAAAACTTCCCGTTTATGCGCGGACAATAGATAATATAGTCGGCGTGGTGTACCTGCGGCAGCTTCTACTTAACGACAATGTCACGATAGATAAGCTGGTCGAGCAGGTGCATTTTGTCCCCGAGCAGAAAACCGTTGAGTCACTTCTGGAATTTTTCCGCAGGTCCAAAACCGATATGGCTATTGTTGTGGACGAATACGGTGGTATAGCCGGTTCCGTGCGATTAGAGGATATCGCCGAAGAGCTGTTCGGCCAGATTGAAACAACAAGCCGGATCGAGCCTATCGTACAGACCGGTCCTTTCGAATACAGGCTTTCAGGCTCTCTGGCGGTTCATGACTGGTCCGAGCTGTTCGGCATTGATTTAGCGGAGATAGATCAAGCCACGGTCGGCGGAATGGTAACCGCCCTTCTGGGGAGAATTCCCAAAAGCGGCGATGTCGCATATTTGAAGAACCTTAAATTTACCGTGGAAAATGTTCGCAAACACCGAATAGAAACCGTAATACTAACATTCGAGCCGTTCCAGGAAGATGATATATAATATCTTTCTAATTTTAGCTTTCATTTTTCTTTTAGTAGTGTCCGGGCTTTTCTCCGGTGCGGAGACCGGTTTGTACCGTCTCAGCAGGCTTCGTCTGCGTCTGGGTGTGGAGAAAAAACGTCTGCCGTTCGTTATGCTCGGCAGATGTATCCACGACAGCTCGGGGCTGCTGCTTTCGATGCTTATAGGCACGAATCTTTCCTATTATTTAATCACGAATATTGTCACAAGAATGTTTTTAGGCAAGTTTGCAGCCGAGCATACCGCCGAAATCGTCGCAACTCTTATAATCACTCCTGTTCTTTTTGTCTTCTCAGAATCGGTCCCCAAAAATTTATTCTTATACCGTGCGGATTTGCTGATGCCCTACCTGGCGCCGTTTTTATACATATTTCATAAAATCATGAGCTTCTGCGGGGCGGTTCCGTTGCTCAAATTCATATCAACCCTGTTTGCCAAACTGGCGGGCTCGGCCTATACGTCAAAAACAGTTATCTCCTCTGCAAAGAGGCATACAATACAAGCCATCCTGGAGGATACACATGAAGAAGGTATTCTCAGTTCCGTTCAAACCGACATTATAAACCGCCTGGTGAAAGTCTCCAATGTGCGTGTCAGGCTTGTAATGACGCCGATTGACAAAGTTCAAACGATTGATATCAATTCCGACCGTTCGGCCCTGTTAAACATTCTGAAAAAATCTGCCTATACGCGTTTGCCGGTAACCGAAGGTCAGCCTGATAATGTCACGGGTTTTATAGATATTTACGAGGCTTTAAGCTCACCACAGGAACGCCCCGATCTGCGAAATCTTATAAAGCCGATAAAAAAACTCGATATGGATGAGAAGGTCATAGATGCGATAAACTATATGCGTAAAGAGAACAAAAAAATCCTTTTAGTTACCAGGGCCGGCCTCGGAGGCCGCCGGAAACCTCTCGGCATTGTCACTATGAAAGATTTGGTGGAGGAGCTTCTCGGTGAACTGGCCGAGTGGTAGGATATTACCATAAAGGTCAATCCTGTTCATCCTCCGCCTCGTCAATAATTGCCTCTGCTATATCATTAATAACGTTGCGAGTCTGCCCGTTTGTATTGTTCGCAATAATGGAAAAAATGTAATCTCCTCCGGCAGTGACGCATACGCCGGACAAAGATTTCACGCCGCGGATATATCCGCTCTTGCCCATGACTTTACCCCTGTATTTTTCATCCTTGAAATTGTCCGCTATCGAGCTGGTTCCTTCAACCCCCCCTATTGCAAGCGAATCCTTGTACATTTTCCAGTTCTCGCTATTATAAACATCCAGCAGCGCCTTTGTTATTATCTCGGCGCTTAGTTTATTTTCCCTGCTCAGACCGCAGCCGTCGTCGATATTGAATTTATCCGCGTCAATACCCAGCTCTGTCAGATATTCACCGATAAGCTCACGCCCCTTTTGCCAGCTGCCTTGTTTCTTGTCCGGATTGCCGGCGGCGGCGATGGTTTTCATAATTGCTTCGGCCCCGAGGTTAAGGCTGTCTTTATGACAGCGTTCCAGACAATCAATCAAAGTAGTCTTATACTCGGCAAGCATTTTGAAATCGTTAGCGTCGTTCAGGACTTTTTCTATAAACCGCCCTTTCGTTTCGATTGATGCCTCGGTCAGATGCTCGAATAAAAGATAACCGAAAAAAGCTGCGGGTTTTTCTATCGCGACCTCAATCGGCCCGTACTCATGCTTACATTCGCCGTGAACCGTGAGCTTGTTCGGCTGACTGTTGCGATAGGTCCCAAGTGAGCTATCACCCCTCGATATCGGTCTAACCTTATTGATAAGTGTAACAAATGATGTTTGCGGCTCCATTATAATCTGAATTCGCCCGCCTATATTTCTTGCGCTTAATTTTATGCAATTAAGATTATAATTTAAGCCGCTTACTTCACAGGCGTAACTTCGATTCAATTCCGCTGCCGGCCAGCTCGGATGAACACACTCATTATCGAATACTCCCGAATCGACAATAATATCTCCAATTGTCGTTATGCCGTCGCTTTTTAGTTTCTTCGTTATGTCTTCGAAAATCCAGCCTTTCGGACGGCCGTATTTGGCGTCTGTCTGTTCGTCACCAAACAGGGGATCCCCGCTGCCTATTACCACTAATGAGTTCCCGTCAAGCCCGACTTTCGTTTTATATTCGAAATCCGCTCCTAAATATCTCAATGCCGCGGCGGTAGTGATAATCTTCATATTAGAAGCCGGTATCAAAGATTCTTTCGCACCGTGCTCATATACGATATCGCCGGTATCGGCTTCTACGACTTCAATGGAAAAAACGACTCCCTCCTGCAGAGATCCGCTGATAACAGGGCCTATTCGTTGAGCTAAATCTGCATGTGCTAAGCCGGCGAACGATAAAGTAAAAACGACTGAAATAATAGTTATTTTCATTCTTTTTTTCATAGTGCGGCACATTATTTCATAAAAAAAAAAGCTTTTCAACCCTCTCATAGGTTTACAGCAACGGTTTTTTCAAAAAAAAATTGATTTTTGGAAGAAAACTGATAAAATAAAAAATGTTAAATAGTTAGATCTGGTGATGCTCTATCTGTATGAAGAAATTCTATTTCTCAATGGAAGGAGACCATTATGCACACATTTAATTCCAGAATTCGTTCAAATCAAAAAGGTTTTACCTTAATCGAGCTTCTGGTGGTCATTGCGATAATTGCATTGCTGATGGGGATATTAATGCCTGCTCTATCGCGAGTTAAATCAATGGCAAGAGCTGCGGCATGCCAGTCAAACCTGCACCAGTGGGCCGTAATGTGGTCAATGTATGCCGATGACAACGACGGCTCTTTCCATCCCGGCAGGGGCGGAACAACTTATACCGCCGATGATAGGTGGCCCACCGTTTTACGTTATTACTACAAAGATGACGATATTCGCCTCTGCCCTATGGCAACAAAACCGTCGACCGACGGAGGACAAAATCCTTTTTGCGCCTGGGGCAGGTTCGATGATGGTATGTATGCAAGCTACGGTATTAATGAATGGCTCCTTAACCGACCTGTTGGTTCAGATAGTTATAGCGATAATTACTGGAGAAAACTATACAACATTAAGCTTTCGAGTAATGTGCCTCTGTTTCTTGACTGCCGATGGTACGATGTTTGGGCTTTTTCGATCGATGAACCTCCGCCTTATGACGGCGCGGACCTTACAATAGGCGGGAAAAATGAAATGTGGCGTGTCTGTCTGAATCGGCATAATTACGCGGTAAACAGCGCATTTTTAGACTGGACGGTCAGAAAAGTTAACCTCAAGCAATTATGGACGCTAAAGTGGCACAAAAACTATAACACAAAGGATATGTGGACGACTGCCGGCGGAGCGGTCGACACAGATTGGCCCGAATGGATGCGAGGTTTGAAGGCCTACTAAAACAGCACGAGCTAAAAAATTGAATACGAAATTCGGTTCGGTAATTCTTTGAATTGCGCATCAGGCGCAAAATCGACAAATTTGTATTTAATAGATAATCGCCGTTACTTCTTCGATCTTCTTAACAACATCAGTGACATCGTCGGAGTATGTGACATATCCGTCAAAGCCCTTTTGCATAAGAGCTGTCGCTTCCGAATCGCTCAAATTATTCGCAATCGCCACGACTTTGACCGTCTCCGATTCTTCATTCGAGTGGATGCCCCTGCAGACATCCGCGGCGTCGATACTTTCCGCCAGAAGACTTATCAGCAGAACATGCGGTGCGAATTTCTGGACAACCGCACCCGTCTCGAAATTACTGTGAACGGTTTGCACGTCGTAGTCGGCCTTGTTTTCTAAAGTCTCGGCTAAAGCTTTTGCGGCTTCCGTATTGCTGTCTGCTATCAGGACGCGTATTTTACCGACCGCGAGTCCGGCCGTCGGCATATTATGAACCTTCATAAAGCGAAGAAGCTCGCTCAGAGGTATCCGCCTGTCTTTGCTGCCGGGGATGCGATAGCCTTTAAGCTGGCCGTTATCAAACCATTTTGAAACTGTTCGAGGTGCTACGTGACATATTTTGGCCACATCACCTGTTGTTAGTACGTTTTTGCCTTTTGCCATATCTTGATTCCCATCACCATCGATATAAGACTCGTTGCTGTTATAATCCTTCTATTCTTCGGTTTTATTTCGATGCGTGTTTAACGCATAAATACAATTATTCCCAAACCGGCAAATAAAAAGCAGTTCCGGCAACGTTGCGTCCGATAAATATTTTTCCTGCTTCCAAAAACGGCAAAAAACACAAACCAAAGCCCCCCTTCCGGCGACGATTCATCGTATAACGAAAATGTTTTTGATTTACCCGCTACAAGCGATACAATTTTGACGATTCTGCTTGTGTTGTTTTACCAGGAGAATTTTTTATGCAGATATATTTATCCCGACCGGATATTACCGAGCAGGAAATCGAGGCTGTTTGCAATGTGCTTCGAAGTCCCGATCTTTCGCTCGGACCAAAATTAGGCCAGTTCGAGCAGGCCTTTGCCCGCTACATCGGCACAAAAAGAGCCGTCGCCGTAAACAGCGGCACCAGCGGGTTGTTCCTGTGCCTGACGGCTCTCGGGATTAAATCCGGCGATGAAGTGATTACCACGCCGTTCACTTTTATTGCCACGGCGACTTCCATTATGATGGCGGGTGCAAAGCCGGTCTTCGTCGATATCGATCCCGTAAGTCTGAATATCGATCCGGCGAAAATCGAGTCCGCAATCACCGATAAAACAAAGGCGATTCTGCCGGTCGAGGTGTTCGGCAATCCCGCCGGCTTCGATAAAATCTGCCGGATAGCACAAAAACACAACCTGCCGGTCATCGAGGACAGCTGCGAAGCACTCGGCTCGACACTGAACGGCAAAAAGGCCGGGACTTTCGGCAAAATGAGCGTATTCGGATTCTACCCCAACAAGCAGATAACCACCGGCGAAGGCGGCATGATTCTTACCGACGACGATTCCATGGCGGATGTTTGCGTATCGCTCCGGAACCAGGGAAGGAGTAAAGAAGGCGGATGGTTGGGCCACGAAAGACTGGGCTATAACTTCAGGCTCAGCGATATCAATTGCGCTCTGGGTATCGTCCAGCTCTCGAGAATCGAGCAAATCATAGCCAAACGAAAGCAGGTCGCGAATTGGTATCAGGAAATGCTGGCCGACGACGAAAGAATTATCGTCCCCGCCGAACCGGCCGATTGCGATATGAGCTGGTTTGTTTTCGTTGTCCGGCTCGCGGATAATTTCTCCCGGCAGCAGCGAGACCGGATATTGGAGCAAATGCTAAAGCGCGGCATACAGGTCAGCAACTATTTCCCGCCGGTGCATCTCCAGCCGTTTATGGCCCGGCAGTACGGGTACAAAGACGGAGATTTCCCCGTAACCGAGAGCGTCTGCAAGAGCACTATCGCCCTGCCGTTTTACAACAATCTCACCTGCGATGAAATCGCCGTCGTCTGCGAAACGCTGAAAGAAGTTATCGGCGAATAAATACGGCATTTCCCGCATTTTCCATTTTGAATCCCGCATTTTATTTGCTATTATATTTTTAGAACCGAACTATAGGCTGGATTGGGGCAACCGGCCTGAATATTTCTACATCCTTTTAGGAGGGGATAGTGAAAGGTTATAGATCAAAGTTCATTTTCACCTTTATCGTGTATTTCTTAGGTTTTGCATCAGCAATCTACGTGCTGGCACCGCCGCCCGAAGGTAGTGAGAACCAGTTCGGCGCCGCGGCCGATTCCCACTTGAATTTCGACTCTCAGGAATTCGTAAAGTCTTTCAATTCCGGAATGCATAAATGCATGGATTTCGGGAAAGAAACTACCCTGAGAACAGTGAAGTACATCAGGGAAAAAGTCCGGGAGCATCAACTGGAAGCCGAAAGCTGAAAATCCGGCAGAAAAAAACTCGGGAAAAGCGAGAACCTGTAATAACGGATTGATACCGGCCCCCCAATGAACCGGCCATACCCGCCGGGCATTCATCGGGCGCCTTTACAAACCGTCTGTTACTTGTCAGGGAATCCTTTTGTCAGCCAGCCTGCTGGGCTTGTCAAGAAGCAGAAACGCGTCGAGATCTTCCATCATCTGCTGTCGTTCTATGCGAAGACCGCGTATATGCCTTCTGTGGCCTTCCGCCGCCGTTTCGCCCATCTGCTCGCTGGAGCAGCCGGAAATCGCGAATACGAACGCGCAGAGGATTATTGCCAGGGATATTTTACACAGGATAGACGAAATACTTCTCATCAAATCTCCTTTTCCTAATGCGTCTATATTATTTGGCCTTTTTCAGGCTTTTAACCACTATCTCATTATAACAACGGCCGAATGCCGTGTCAATACAAATACCCCCCAAACCAGCAGATTTTTAGCTTCTTTTACGCCCATCCCGGCCAAAATACCCCCTTAATCCCATTTTTAATGTCGCCGGACAAACCCACCCTTGACGGCACCTTCCGGGTGGATAAAGACGGCAAGCCCTACATGATTTATTGTCATGAATGGCTGCAGAACTGGAACGGCACCATGGAAAAGATCGAATTGAAACCCGACTTAAGCGGCACAATCGGCAAAAGGCAAATCCTGTTCTTTGCCTGCGATTCGCCGTGGAGTAAGGAACGCAATGAAAATGGCGACATAGTCCCCAACAAGGTCACTGACGGCCCCTGGCTATTCCGTACCCAAACCGGCAAATTAGGCATGATATGGACAAGCTGGGTCCTTGGAGATTATACCCAGGGAGTGGCTTACTCCGAAAGCGGCACATTAGACGGCCCCTGGGTGCACGAAAAAGAACCTATTACGCCCCCCAACTATGGACACGGCATGTTGTTCCGTACTTTAGAGGGCAAACTCCTGATGTCCGTTCACAGCCACGCTAATGTCAACGGCCGTACTACTCGAATTCCGAACCTGTTTGAAGTCGATGATTCAGGGGACAAAATTATTGTGGGTAAGCCTTATTAGTCGTCCCTTGTATTGCACCCGGAATAAAACCAGACATATTTAAATTCACCATATAGCAAAGTTAATATTAATTTCTTCTCGACGCTAAGAAATGTTGTACAGAACTATCGTTTGCATAGCCACCCCATTTTGGACATATTAAAGATGGTAAACCCCTTGAAAAGTAATGGCATTTGCCACAATGGTCGCAAACCATCGCACTTCCATCGGACATTCTTATCAAATGATCGGGATCTGCGATTAGTGGACGAGCGATGGAAAAAGAAAGATTATCAGGTAGTTGTGACATAGTGAAAGGATTCCAAACGTTCCCTGCAACACTTATTTGAGATGTCCTGTATTTTTCTGCTAGAGTAACAGCATCTGCTAAAAGTGGAGCTTCCCCAGCTTCTGGAGAAGGATATATCAGCGACTTGTCTATATTGTAATAACCTCGTGAGATATCAAGACGAATTTCTTTTCTAAAAGAGTGCCATAAATCTATAATCGCTTTAGTACGTAGTGTGTCATCAGTTAATCCTATTCCCCAGGATACGCGCAGTGAACCTTGAACTTTCGAAGCATGCGCTACAGCCTGAATAAGATTTCTAAGGATATCCAATCCTCTTAACTTGCAATTGATTGTGGGATCAAGCACAAGTGAGAATAAGTAACCATGTGCAGCATGGATTTGTATGTGTTCGAAGCCCACCTTGAGAGCACACTCGATGCCTCTTAGAAATTCAGTTTCAATTCGTAACCACATTTTATCTGAGACAGCTCTCAATAGTTCTCTATATCGGTCGAGTTCTATTTCTTGCAAGAGATTCGGTTCAAACTGCTTTCTGGGGCGGTATTTTGGTGGAGTACAACTTAACTGAATACCTGCTACAGAACCATTCGAACGGATTTCTTCACAAAGTTTATGCCAAGGCTTTGTATCATTGATAATACCGGTTGAGTCGTTAAGTGTGAGTTCTGGGATCACTCCTACATTACCCACGAAACATACGGTTATCCCTCGCCCAGACCGCAGTCGAAAAAAACTTATGTTTTGTTCTGTTGGTTCACCTTCAACATACATGCTAGTGTTGATCGGAGCTAGGTCAACTATCGGTTTTTTTGAAATCAATGTATCGCTCCCGGTTGTTGGCAAGTTTTGCTAGATACTCTTTCTCAAGATTAGTCTCAGTAATATCTATAAGTCGAATTAAGTATATAAAAACGTCTATAAGTTCCTCTCTTAGATGAGGTGCCTCGACATCATAAACCTTCTGTGCATCTCGTCCCGCATCTAAATAAAGTCTCACTTTTTTAAGGCAGTTTGCAGCTTCGCCCACTTCCCCTATGAGCCCAATTAGATCTTTTTCCATTACTTTTAAACGCTCTTCTATATTTGTCTTTTCTGTTCCCCATCCATGCTCGCGATCAAACTTACGTTGTATTTCGAGGAGTTCCCTTATTTCCATTACTTTCTCCTTAAGTTTGTAGCCCAAAATACGATAACAGCTGTAGCTAAGTTAGTAAGAATGCCAATAGAAACAGTGGCAGCAGTGGCTAAAATTTTAGTGCCCTGTAAAGTCCATAATAGCAAGGCATTAATTACCAAAAATGAACTAGCAAATATCAACAAACGCCTTTCATATCGAAATACTCGTCGGATCACATTGCCGTATGCTTCTCCTTGTTGTATTATAAGTTCATCTATTTCGTCCTTGATTCTTTCATCATTACAAAGTTGTTTCGGAGAAGCAATCAAATCATCACGTATTGGCCAGATTGAGGTTTCAAAACCATGCTGACCTGAATAGGGTTTCTCTACTGGATATTTCATACGACTGAACTCAATCTTAGCTATACCTACACCTGTAGGGATGCGAATGTAATTGTTTGAATTATTGAATGTAACTATACCAAGATTGCCTGAAAAACCTGGATCTGCATAAGTATTAACAGGTGTTAGTCCAAGTGAGAAGAAAGCACCCTTTGACAGGATTCTCCCGACAACGTCATGTGGTACGTTGAGGACTTCATATGTTATTATAACAGTCATGTGTCGAGGTTTAATGAGAATTTCTTGGCCTTCCTTGAGTTCGTAACGAATCCTTCCTTCGGTTAGGTCGTAGTAGATGTTTCCAGCTCTAAGCTCATAGCACGCCTGCTTAACTTGAGAGTCTGAAAAGTTCTTCGTAATTAGCTGTGATTTGTTGCACATTTCAATGATCTGCTTATCATTAAGAGTTCCTATTTCATGCGGCTTACCGGTCATGCCGATGCCCCTTTCATATCTCAATATATGTTAAATAGAATTTAATAGATTTATATTTATTACCTTATCCAGTCCTTTTTCTTTCGTTTATTTACAATTTAAAGCCTGCTTTTTCCTCTTTTCATAAATTGCTGCTCATGAACGTAGACTAAAAATATTAAACCGCGTCTCTAATTATTCCCCATTCATGGCTGTCCTTAGTTTCTTCAGTTTCCTGCTCTAGTTTCTCTGTCCCTAGTTTCTTATCCTAATTTCTGAATGTAAATTTAGTATCATGACCGTCGAGAACCGCTACTCCACCGGAATCCCTCATGGCCGGCCTGTACTAGTTTGATTAATGTAAATACTTCCATTCTTGGAAACGTTTGAAATCCTCACGTCTCATGCGACCCTTTGATTGCTTATCATTGAGAACGAGAAGAACGTTCATCCATTTATTCTTAGAAGGCTTCCCTCTCGGTTGTATACTTAATTTATCTATGGGATAAAAACGGAACCGATTGTCACGATTTCCAACCAAGCAATAAATAACAATATAATGATTTCGCAGCAGTATTCTTCTATCCCATAAATGGCCCACGCCCCCTTCGTTAAATAGAATGATATCAGCAGATTTATCCTTAATAGCTTGGATCTCTCTCTTGGCCAGTTCTAGCATCTCAGCCTTGGTAGTGTCCGCAGAAAAGTCCTCCATTTCCTTATTTATCTCATAAGATTTCATCCCAGACGTAATAAATGAAATCCCAAGAACGAGCATGAACACCGGCATGAGTATATATTCCCAGTTCTTTGAAGTTATACAAATGACTGTAAAGACAAATCCCAGGCTAAGATTAATTACCCCAATTAAAATAAAATACAAATACGATGCCCTAGCCAGTTTCCCCATCTTCAGTTCCAATTTCGAGAGGGCAACTTTTGCGGCAAAATTCATTTCATCAAAGTCAATAGTTGTTGCTTCTTTGTTTCTGGTTTTCAGCTTTTGTAAGCTGTTGTGCCTTTCCTTGTCGCTTTTCTCACTTGAAATTGTGATGATGCGCTTACAGTTCGGACATTTTCCCTTCTTACCAGCGGATGATTTAGGAGCTTTTATTGAAAAATGACACTCCGGGCACTTAAAGTGTAATTCGAGGGACATCATACTTGGGTCTTTCTGGGGACATCTATGAGCAAGCGGTTGTCACCTTACCTATTTCCAATTTTGGAAAGGAACTCCACCAGATACTTTCTTCTATAAATCCTTTCATGTCCAAATAACTCAAATCTTTTTCCTGTTCATTCAGTCGCTTTTTCAAAGTTGCTTTTTGAATTATATCTTTATACGGCGAAACGGCAAACATTTTTCCAGCGGTCAGCGTGTAGCGGTCAGCGTTCAGAAAAACACCAAAATTCCTGATCCTGTACGCCATACGCTGTACGCTATATATAAAGGCGTTTGTGAACTGCCAATCATTGACTGGAAAAATTGCTTTTTTGCAATTTTTTTATGGATTCCCGCCTGCGCGGGAATGACAAGGGGCGAATCACGGGTCACGATCCTTCGATTGTACTCAGGACCTACGGGTGGCGAGTATTGGACATTTTCCTGGAAAAATCGCCATTTTTCGTTGTATTAAGGGGATTTTTGGAGATAATAAATAGAAAAAAGAATACAGGATTCAGAACACACAATACAGAATGGGGGAAAACAAGTTGGAAGCACTATCGATCATATGAGCATAAGTCGTAAGTGCATAAGTCTTGCCCTCGGCCATGAGCTCGGGCCGAATGGTGCTCCTTTGCACTTTTGTGCATTTGGACCTGTGCACCTATGCTCCTATGCACTTTTTTGAAAAAACGAACCCAATTTGCCGGCCTGCGGCCGGAAGCACGAAATTCTAAGCTCGAAATCCGAAACTCATGGACTCAGAAGGAAAAAATGCAAAACGAACCCAATCCTTCGACAGGCTCAGGATAGGATTTGGCGTAAGCTCTTTTATGGCAAGTAAATAAGGGGAATCCGGCTTCGTCTGCGACTTCGCCGGGACAAGAAAACGAACCCAATCGCCGGCCTTCCCTGCTCCGGCAACGGCCTTCGCCGTGACGAGCGGCCGGAAATCCGAAATTCTAAGCTCGAAATCCGAAATTTATGAATTTGAGGTGAAAAATAAAGCAATAATCTTAAATATTGATTATTGATATATTTGGAAAATTCGGCAAAAATTGTTAGAATTTCAATAGGAAATACAGAATGCGGCCAAACGGCCAAAATAACAACTGAGAAGGAGTATTTGCCGGCATGGACGATAAAGTTGGTGTAGAAATAACAACGCAGGGAAACGCTGGAGTTGTAACCTTTCAATCCAAGTCCATCACCGATGCGGATGGTATAGCTTCCGTATCGAAGCAGATTAAGAAATTCATCGATGAAAATCAGCCGAAGAAGCTGATATTCGATTTCGGAAAGGTGAAATTTTTCTCCTCTCAGGTTCTGGGGCTTCTTCTGGATATCCGCTCGAAGTTAGAGGCTGACAACGGCGAAGTGGTAATCAGTTCTATTAACCCTCAGCTGCACAGGGTTTTCAGGATAACCAATCTCGACAAAGTTTTCAGTTTTTTTAAGGACAAAGAAACTGCGATAAAGACAATAGGCACAGATTAGTCCCCCCCCACTATTTTCCCGGGGGGCAGAATTTCATTTCCGAATAGGCGGGAATGTATTTACTCTGAAAGGCTTATGTTATGCATGTTGCGACACAATTTTCGATTTTCATGGTCAACAAACCCGGAGTACTGGCTCAGGTCCTGAGCGAATTCGCCCAGGCAAAGATAAATATCACGGCGATTACAATGATGGATTCGGTGGAGCACGGCGTTATGCGGGTGGTTTTCGCCGCTCCGGAAAAGGCAAGGAAAGTGCTCGAAAAACTTAATATGCCGTATAACGAAACCGGGGTTTTGTGCGTCACTCTGACAAATCAATCCGGTGCCCTTGCGGCGGTGGCGGAAAAACTGAGCAGGAACCATATTAATATATCCTATGCATATTGTACCGCGGGCGCGAAAGGCGGCCGAACTACCGGTATTTTGAAAGTTGCCAACGTTGCAAAGGCAATGAAAGTCCTCGAGGGAAGTCAGAAAAAAGAAAACAAATCGCGACCTGTAATCAGGAGGCGGAAATCTTCGAGAAAATAAGCGGCATCCGGCAAAACTTTTGTATATGAAAAGTGTTGACAAGATGCCGATAGATGGATAATATTTCCTGCGATTTAGATTTCGGGGCCGTAGCTCAATCTGGTTAGAGCATCGGACTGTCGATCCGAAGGTTGTGGGTTCGAGTCCCATCGGCCTCGTTAAAGCCTTGTCGGTTAGAAATGCCGATAAGGCTTTTTTTATTAAAATGGCTATATTTGGCGTTAAATGCGGGATAGAGTCCGAAAAAACACTCGGCAACAACAAAAAAAACTTGAATCAACATAAAGTATCTGTTATATTAAACCGAGTAAGTATTTGCGGTATGTTGGGTGCTCATTGAATCCTAATAATTCGAAGAATTAGGAGTAATTACTCTTTTGCTTTTTTGTCGGGAGGGTGTAGTCATGAAAAAGTCAAGCCTAAAACCATTTCTCGTATTGACAACAATTTCAATATTCATTGCTCTTGTCATTTCGCCTAAAAGTATCGGTGCCGATTGTGACTGGAGCAAAGGTGATCCACACAAGATGCACTGGCCGCAGGAGCCCGATCTGAGCTCCGCCGGCGTGGATATCAGTATGTACATAGTGACATTAGCGGATGATTTCAAATGCTCGAACACCGGCCCCATCAATGATATCCACATCTGGGGCTCGTTTATCAACGACACGTTACCCCCGAACGGACCGGATAGCCTGGAATTCGATATCAGTATATATTCCGATATTCCCGCCCAGGGGAACAGCTTCAGCAAACCCGGCAATCTTCTCTGGACCCGGAGGTTTCAACCGGGCGAATATACGGTCGAAAAGGTTTATGATGGTCCCGAGGATTGGTATGATCCGCCGAGAAGTCGCTATTATCCGGATAATCACAGACAGGCATATCAGTACAACTTCTGCATCGAAAGCAATCCTTTCACTCAGCAGGAAGGAACTGTTTACTGGCTCGTCGTGGATGAGCTTGCACCTGATTTTCCCGACTACAAATTCGGCTGGAAGACAACAACTCGCGACCTGCAATGGAATGATAATGCCGTCTATAAAATTGACGGGTATGTACAGTGGAATGAGATGACATATCCCGATGAGCATGAATATAAAGGAGAAATAATCGACCTGGCATTTGTCATAACCGGCGGTGAAGATTCGCAGCATTTATATGACTGGGGTGATGCACCTGACGCAGCGGCCGCGGCCGGTTATCCGACCCTGTCTTTCAACAACGGAGCCAACCACATAATTGAAGGTCCCTGGCTGGGTAACGATGATGGTTTTCCCGATGCGGAATTAAACGGTCAGCCGGAACCGGATGCCCTGGGTGACGACCTGGATATCGAACCATTATTTTCAATAGAGCCTTCTTACGACGATGAGGACGGCGTATCGATACCCCCGATGTATCAAGGACAGCCGGCTGATATAATTGTCAAAATCAACGGAGGCGGAGGTTTCGTTGATGCATGGGTCGATTTTAATAAAGATATGACCTGGGATTCGAGCGAGAAAATCTGCTGGTGGTTTCTTCCGGATGGAACGCACACAATCACCTTTATAGTACCGGATGATTCGGCACTGGGAAAAACCTATGCACGATTCCGAATAAGCGACGAGGGATCATTGCCTCCCTGGGGCTCTGCCCTGAGCGGGGAAGTCGAAGATTACACTGTGGAAATATACGAGAACTGCGGACAGTGCACCGGCAAGGAATTTATTCGTGGAGATGCCGACAACGACGGTCAGGTCGATGATGCCGATGCGACGCTGATTATGGGATATGCACTATCAGGAGCTCCCAAACCTGTGTGTATGGATGCTGCGGATGCTGATGATAACGGCATTGTCGATCTTAGTGATGCAACATTCCTGTTACATTACCTCAACGGCGGCCCAATAATACCGCAACCTTTCCCGGACTGCGGCCCCGATCCTACGAACGATACCCTGACTTGCGATCAATACGATTACTGCCCGGGGTGCATAACCGTCACTGATCGGTATGCCAAGTGGTTCCAGTTGCCAGATGTTACACATAACGGTATCGATATTAGAGTGGACAGCAACGATGGATATATCCGTTCACTTGCTGACGATTTCGAGTGCCGGTTCACAAGTCTCCTTACCGACGTCCACCTCTGGGGTTCCTGGAAATACGATATAAAAGGTGTAATAAATAGGATACACCTGAGCATTCATTACGATGACCCTGCTGGTCCTATGGGACCCGACCCGAATAATCTGTTTTCCAAGCCTGTGCCGGAAGTATTGTGGGAAATGACTTTTCTGCCGAAACACTTCAAAGAAACACTCTACTATACCCTTCCCGCTCCGGGTGAGTGGTGGTGGGATCCGATTAACGACGAACTTATCGAAGGCGGGGATAGAGACATATGGAGGATAGATATTGACATTGATCCAAACATGGCGTTCCTGCAGCAGGGTTCTATAGATAATCCGCGAATATATTGGCTGGATGTAAGAGTGGATGCCAATAACGGCGAATTCGGGTGGAAAACACGCCGATGGCCCGATCACTTTATGGATGATGCCGTCTGGGATGTCGGTTCGGAACTGCCGCGGATATGGAAAGAGCTTCGCTATCCTAAGAGCCATCCTTATGAGGGACTGGAGAAAGATTCAATTGACATGGCTTTCTGCCTGACCTACACGCAGGAAAATGTCGGCCAGCCTACTATTATGCCGGTCAATCCCACACAGTGCCCGGTCGCTGCAACACAATGTCCGACAGTAGCGACTCGATGCCCGCCATCGAGAACTCAGTGCCCTGTAGTAATTACCCAGTGTCCGCCTTTGGAAACACAGTGTGTGGCTATTACGACCTGTCCTCCGACTGAAACCACCTGCCCGGTCGCTCCAACACAGTGCCCGATAAGTTTAACCGAATGTCCTGTGTATGAAACACGGTGTCCACCAACAGAAACACAATGCGTTGCAATAACTATGTGTCCCCCGACGGAAACTACCTGTCCGGTCGCTCCAACACAGTGCCCGATAAGTTTAACCGAATGTCCCGTTTCCGAGACGAGGTGTCCGGTACAGCAAACGAAATGCCCGCCAACGGAAACCGAATGCCAGGTTGTCACAACAGTCTGTCCTCGATCGTATACATATTGTCCGCCGACGGAAACCGTATGTACGGTAGAGGACACACTATGTCCGCCGGTGGATACGGAATGCCCGGTGGTGGAAACGCAGTGTCCTCCCATGGAAACACAATGTCAGCTAATAACAATGTGTCCTCCGATGGAAACTGAATGTCCGGTCGCTTATACCAAATGTCCGACAATTTCAACGCAATGTCCCGGGGTGGAAACCAGATGTCCGCCGGAAGAAACATACTGTCCTGTTGTCGTGACACGATGTCCGCCGACACAAACACTATGTACGCCAACCCAGTGCCCGGTGGAAACTTCGTGCCCGGTAGTTATTACGAAATGCCCGACCGTAGATACGGAATGTCCGTATATAGAAACACAATGTCCGGAAATACTTACCGAATGTCCGGCTACAGCGACTATTTGCTCGGGCGGAGATATTTGTCCGATTACAGTCTATCCGGATTGTGGAATTGTCACCATGACACCCGATTGCGGTATTGTTACGATTACACCGGATTGCCAGATTACGAGTTTTCCCTGTGTATTAGGATCATACGGCTCTGCTTCTGCGAGAGAATGTCCCGCAATAGAAGTGACATGCCCAACAGTAATATCAAAAGACGTACTGACAAATACTAAGTAAAATATTGGAAAAACTGCGTATTTTATAAATATGAAAAAAGAATCCCCGGTTCGGTAATATAATCCGGGGATTCTTGCATATTAATCCGTTTCCATGTTCTATCGAGCTATAGTTACCCGATGTCGTAAGCGGTTAAAATCACGTCTGGACGCATTATTTTTCTTTTTGCCTGGAATATAATTCAGAGGTATAATTTACTGAGTGAGTCAAACAGACAAACAAACTGTTAAGATACGTCCGGCACAAGTCACTATGAATGCCGGACTGGTAATCACCATGATAGCCGGATTGGCGGGCGCTTGGATTGCAGCAGGCTCGACGGGACTATTGTCACATCCTCTGCGGCGAATACTGACACTGGCGGCATTAGCCGTTGTCATTTTTGTTCAACATCCGCTTCCCTGGCGGCAAACCAAAAGTCTGATTGTCCTGCTTGTAACCGCCGGCCTTGCCGTTTACATGATAGCTTCACCCCTGCAGGTCATCAACGTAGTGAGCGTATCGCTTGTTTTGGCAGCTTTATCGTTTACATCTCGTGGATATGCAAAGAAAATTATGGTGAATACATCCGTTGCTATTTCTGTTTTTGGTCTTTACCGGATGGCTTGCACAGGCATTCCCACAGTCTGGTTACTCTCCGATCGGCTCGGCCGTTTTTTTGGAAATATCGGAGGATTTATAACACAAAAAGCTGTTTACTCCGGAGCCACGCTCGCCGGTCTCGATTTCCTCGTACTCACAACAACGCTTTGTATTATTTGGCTGGCCTCCAGTGAAAAACCGAGGAAAGCAAGAGTAATATACAGCTTCTCTGCAATCCTTGGCGGACATTTATGTTATCTTATAGTATTGTCACTCATCCCTGATATACTTAAGTTAGTACCTGAACCTGCTGTACAGGCGGGCTGGACATGGGCAGGCTTGCTACATAAGACGGTACCCTGGAACATTCCTGTCCTGGCTTTCATAATACATTTAATTATTGCCGCGGCTATCTTGAGATGGTATCAGTGGCCCCGGGATAATGCTGAGGATATTGCAAAAGCTCCGAGACGTGCCGGTTTAATGCATTATATTCTTTTCTCCGCCGTCATCATTCTTGGCATTCTTGCACCTTTTGTTTTGGGCCTGTTTCCCAGTCAATTATCCCCGCAGGGGAAAAAAATAGTCTTTTATGAAAAAGGATTTCTCAACTGGCTCAAACCCGAACATGGTCAGTATGGCAGGCTTTCAAGTGGGATGTATGGAATGCTCCCTGTCTATATCGAATCTCTGGGGGCGACGAGTCTGATTTCATCTGAATTATCATCGGAGGACCTTAACGATGCCGATCTCCTGGTACTACTTTTTCCTGATGAGCCGTGGGCCGACGGACAATTGGAGCGGATATGGAAATTCGTGAGAGAAGGCGGCTCACTCTTGGTAATGGGTGAACACACAACACGTGACAATAGCGGAAGCAACCGATTCAACGAAGTACTGGAACCGACAAATATCCGTGTAGAATTCGATTCGGCAACTTTTACCGTCGGTGGCTGGCTGCAGTCATACGATGCAATCACGCACCCGGCAACAATTGGCGTCTCGGATGAACGTAATCAATTCGGCGTAGTTATAGGTGCTTCTCTCGAAATCCAATGGCCCGCTCGCCCGATCCTGATTGGTCGTTGGGGCTGGTCAGATATGGGAGACCAGGGAAGCAGCCGGGCCATGATGGGTAATGGACAATACGATTCCGGCGAAAAACTCGGTGATTTGATTCTTGTAGCCGAGCAATCCTTAGGTAAGGGACGAGTCGTCGCTTTCGGAGATACATCGAGCCTGACAAACGGCATTAATGTCAGCTCCTATGTTTTCACTTCCCGCCTATTCGGTTATCTGGCTGGCGATGTAGGAAATGCTCATTCTATAAGGCGGCAATTACCTGGTGTTATATGTATTGTCCTGCTGATATTATTTCTGGCATGGAAACCAGGCGGATGGAAAACCGGTATAATGATTTTATGCTTTTCAGCCTCGCTCATTGCCTCAAATAAAATAAGCCGAAATGCAGGCGATATTTTCCCGGACGGACGCCGTAAAACGCCGAACAATCTGGCCTATGTAGATTCTACTCACCTGGAAGCTTACAGCCCTGAATCATGGCGGCTCGATGGTATTGGTGGGCTTATACTCACGCTTATGAGAAATGACTATCTCGCCTTTTCACTTGCCGAATTTACAGCCGAGCGCATCGAAAAGGCCGACCTGTTAATATCGATAGCGCCTTCCAGCAGCTTTTCAGGAAAGGAACAGGAAATAGTCAGGGATTTCGTAACAAACGGCGGAACTTTTATTATCATGGCCGGGCTGGAACGTGCATATCCGAGCCGCTCTCTGCTTTCATACCTGGGCTTTAGTTTCGGTGTCGACGAACCGGACTCGCCCGAGCCTCCGGCGTTGGGACACTTCAAATCTCCCTATCTTAGCTCCGGGGAGCAGCAGGCCTTTGTGCGTTTTCATGCAGCCTGGCCCGTATATTGCAATGACCCGAATGCCCGGGTTATCGCATACGGGCAGAATGAAAAGCCGATTATTATCATTCGTTCTATCGGCAAAGGAAAGGTTGTAGTAATCGGCGATACATGTTTTGCAATGAACAAAAACCTCGAATGGGAAGGCGGTCAGCCGTTTGAAGGGATGCGTGAAAATGCGGATTTCTGGCGATGGTTCATTACACAACTGCGGGACCAGGAAATGTGGGTACCCCCCGCTCTGAAACTAGAGCCGGAAAACGAGAAGAACGAATCGGCAGAGGAAAGCTCCGATCAGGAGGTGGTAAATTGAAACGGTACTGGATTGGTTTGGCTTTACTTAGTGCCTCTTGGCTTTTCGGATTAAGCTATTATCACGATGCCGCATGGCCGATATGGATTCTGCTTGTCGCCGCCGGAACCGGACTGTTGATTGGTGTTCACATTCGCAGGCCGGCCAGATTCGAAATCATAGCCGCCGCTTTGATGTCACTGCCTGCTGTCTATCTGGCCACCTGGCCTTACCGTGTTGCCCCGCTCCTTTTTGCTGCCGGACTTGTACTTTATGTTTTACCCATACCCAGACGCTGGCCGAAAGTTCTTGCTCCGGCGTTAATTCTTGCGGGAATTGTCCTGTTAGTACAATCGTTGTCGATTCTCGGTTATGAATCCATCACCGCAAGAACGCACGAGCTTCCCGGGCCCTTACCGTATACGCTTTATGCCATTTCGAAGGTCTTGGGTATCACATCGGCGTTTGACGGTTCGAATCTGGCATTATATACCCCGAGATTTGTACATCTTGTCGGTACGACATGGGAGCTGTTTCTGGACCCGGTGACATTATCCTTTCTTGTCGGCGGGGTGGTTTTCCTGTGCCTGTGCATGCAAACAACACAGCTAAAAGGAGAACAAAAGCCGAAGCTGGTAAAAAAACTGGCGGCTCTGGTAATTATAATTACCGCATGGCTCCCCTTTAGGGCGGCTTTTTTGATAGCGATATTTATGCATCGAGCGCTGCGGACAGAGTACGAATCGACATTAACATTGGTAAATCAATTCTGGAATCCGTGGCTGCATTTGGCTCTTTTAGCCGGACCGGTTCTTCTAATAATTCGGTTTATACATATCCCTCTCAAACAGGAACGCACCTGGGCCGTAGAACCATATGTCGGGCTTGTCAAACGTATCGGCATAATTGTTCTGCCTCTGGTGGGTACTTTCTTGCTGGTCATGGGTTTATTCCTGGATATGCCGGGACAGCGGAAAAACGGGCGTGTTCTGGTCGATGAATATCATTCCGACTGGGAACCGACCGAAAGGCCGTTTGACACCGACTGGTACGGCAACGATTCCGGATATAATTATGCCTGCATATACGATTATTGCTCCCGTTTTTATGAGATGTCACGCCTAAATAATCCGATTAATGATGCCGCCCTTAAAAACTGTGATGTTCTCATGGTAAAAGTCCCGACATCACGATATACCCCGGATGAAATAACGACCATCGAGAGCTTTGTCGAATCCGGCGGCGGTCTGATGCTTGTTGGCGAACATACGAGCGTTTTCAATACAGGCGTGCACCTTAACGATATAGCGAGGATTTTCGGTTTCAGTTTTCGTTATGATTGCCTGTTCGATATCGATACGATATTTACTCAGCATTATCCTCTGCCGCTGGTTCCTCATCCGATAGTTCAAAACATGCCTCCGCTGAATTTTGCCGTTTCCTGCTCTGTAAGTCCCGGGACAAGTTTCGGCCGGGCTGTAATTCGCTCGACGGGATTAAAAAATCTGACGGCTGATTATCACGCGAGTAATTTTTATCCACAGGTCGAGGACCGTGCCGAAATGAGGTACGGAGCTTTTATACAGTTATGGACAACACGCCGCAGTGCCGGCCGTGTCCTTGCTTTCACCGATTCGACAATATTTTCCAATTTTGCTACTTTCGAACCCGGAAAAGCGGAATTGATGCTTGGTATGCTTGAATGGCTTAACCATCGAAACAGCCGTTTCAATCCGCAGCCTTTATTGATAATTGCCGGAATTTTAATCCTTGCATCCGCTCTGGTATTGTCAAGAAACCTCAGCGGGGCATGGCTTGTCATCATTGGTGCAGGTTTTTTCGGCTGGGCGATTGCGGCGGTAAGCACACGAGCTATCCATCAGTATTCCATGCCTCTTCCAAAAGCCCTCCGCCCGATGGTGAAGGTTGTAATGGATCGAACGGTGTGCGACGCAATTTTACCTACGAGCGGATTTATCTCAGGTGAGAAAAACGGTTTCGGGATTTTTGAGCGATGGATATTACGACTGGGGTATTTCACCTCCCGCCGAAGCGGCAACGATGCGTTCACAGGCAACTTATTAATATTTACACATCCGAATTTGACTGTTGGGGATGAATTCCGCGATGAGCTTGTCGAATACGTCGAATCCGGCGGAAAGGTGCTCATCTTAGACTCGCCGGAAAACACCCAATCTACGGCAAACAGTCTTTTATATCCATTCGGTATCAAAGTGAATCATAATTCACGCCCTAATGGCCAATTGAGAGCACCGGAGAATTGGCCTGTCATAAATATCGATTCGGCTTGTGCGGTCGATGGAGGCCGGCCGCTGTTGTGGGTTGGAAATTCGCCGATAGCGACAAGGGTACGTCACGGCAAGGGAACTGTAACAGTCATCGGATTCGGCTCTAGATTTGCGGATGCCAATATGGGCGTCACCGGTGACGTAGTTCCCAACCAGCAATTAAGGACTGTATTCGAATTGCAGTTCAGATTAGTAAAAGATACCGTTTCCGAAGAATAGATAGTATCTTGAATCATGTTCTTAATCTGGTAGAGGGAATATTAACTGGCTTGTTATTTCGGGTCTAATGTGGTTTTCCCCGTCAGCTTTTTCAAAATTTCACTGGCCACAGGTGGACATCCCGGCACAAAAAGGCTTTTCTCTCTGCAACCGGACGTACAATTGCCGAGGCAAAGTGTCTTTTCAGGCAGCTCGGTATGCCCCTTGCCGATGGCGATATTCAAATGATCCCGGTCCGGCAAATAATCAAAAATGCGATCCCCGAAATCTTTAAGGAATAACAGCAGTGTAGATTGACAGGCGCTGCATGAGTTGTTGTCAAAAACCGTGATATTCGGAAATTCAATGGAGAGATTCTGCGGTGGTCCGGCAAAATCGCTGGCCCAATCCTGCCAGTTCTCAGGTGTAATTGTCAATTGATTCAAATCAATCACACCGAATCCTCGCTCGGCACCCATACGCAGATGAGAAACATCCTCCGCACATGTGCCCATTAAACGGCAGGCTACGGCATCGGCGGCAAAAGCGTCGGCACCTACCACTACACAATCAAGGGCTTTAGCCTGCCCTGCGCTCGGCCCGAGACCCTCCATGCCGACCGTACCGTCGATAATCGCCAGGTGCGGACGTAAAACCGAAGCCATGTCCGCAATAGCCACATTGAGGGGTTTTTCATCGCTGTTTTCAATGGGCGGCAGCATGTGCAGTTTCACCTTGCTGCGCCGCCACAAACAGCCTTTCATATTTTTTACCGACAATGTCACGTCCGTATGCATGTGCATCTTCATCACCGGAATGGAAACAATCATGTCGAATACCAGAGCATCTGGGCAAAGCTTGAGCTTATGCAGTACGCGACCGTCGGGTATGTCCATCTCAACAAACGGACGTTGATCCATATCAATCAACGGACAATTCCGTTTCTCTGCCGCTTCCGTAATGCCCGTGGAATCAAATGCCTCGAATGTTTTAACGCCGGTAATTGGACTTTCTCCGACGGCCACTTCGGCACCGGCCTTACGGAATGCATCTATCGCTGCCGCCACAACTTCCGGATGTGTTGTGATACCTTCGCCGGGGTGTGCCGTACGTCCGGCGTTGGGTTTTAGAAGCACTCGCTTACCGTGCACAACCTGCAAAGGGAAAGACTCCAGTGCTTTTATAGTATTATCGTAAGGACCGCAACCGTGTGCCACAGCAACCTGGGTGAGGATTTTCTTATTAAAGAAAGGAGTATTCGTATTCATAAAAACGAGCTTTTATATTAAAAAATTAAGTTCTTATCATATTTATATTCTGATTGCAGGATAACCTCTACAAATAAAAGTGTCAATTAGTAAAACAAAACCGGCGGAAACAAATCCGATTCGGGAATAAACAGAGTTGAAACAAATCCGATTCGGGAATAAACAGAGTTGCTATGTGGCATGAAATTTTATTGTTATGAAAAATATTATATTTTGGAAAACCAATCGGCTTTTATCATCAGAATCGCTTGCATAACCGGTTGATCAGGTTTGGAATCGTTTCCCGTCGAGTACATCCCTGCTGCCGTGATCAAAAAGTATTTACCGACAGGTACGGCCACCTGGGTATGAATTTCCGACGAACTAATTATCGGAAGTTGTATCTGATTACCGGATGCGTGGGTTTTGGTCTCGATTTTTCCGAGGTCTCGCTGTTTGAGATTGACGGTTAGAACGATTAGATTGTCATCCTTCTTTAATTCCGGGATGAAAAATAATTCCACCCCGGTTGTAATTTTCTCTTTTTTGGGCTTATATTGCGGCGGCGAATCGGAAGTTTTTTCATAATCTACTATGAACTCACGTTGACTTGTCACACTCAAGTCCGCTTGTTGACCGTCAAATACAACTGCTGTCGGGCTGGATATCATTGTAATATCAGGCAAAGCAGCCATCCATTTCTTAAACTGTTCCGCCTGAGCTTCTGTTAAATCAGCCGCCGCATTATTCACACCAAACTCATCGCGCAGGTAATCGGCAATTAACGACTTCGGGGCATTGATGGAAAAGACATTCGCCTGAAGAACAATCTTTGCCCCGTTCTGCCCATCAGTCTCTGCCTTTAAAGAACGTTGCGTCGATTTCATATCGGAGTTTTCGACTTCAACCTGTACATCTGCTTGCCGGTACTCAATATTAACACCACCATTATCACCCTTATTAACCGAGAGTATCTTTAGATCGTACTTTTTATCCTCAGCCGTTATTATTCTGTATTGGCACGGCACATTATTCACAAAATAACCTACAAAATATCCGCGTTCAACATCCGGTTTCAGCGGGGAAAGTCCCCTTTCCGTCAGAAGCTCCATCCTTGCTCCACGCAGACACATTAGTCCGCTACGATTAGCTGCATATTCATAAATTAAATCTCCCTTGCCCAGTTTTGCAAAATATTGGCCGCCTCTGTCCACCTGTTTTGCTGAAAGCATTTGCCCCGTAGCAAGGTCCAGAACTACATTTGCATCCGGCGTCTCAAGGTCAGGAAGATAAATTGTATGCACCCCATGTGTATTCTGCTCGGTGGGACTTTCTGCTTTATACTTTACATTTGTTCTATATTTGTTTTGTTCCCACCATTTCTGCCATTTTTGAATTGTTTCATCTCTTTTTTCTTTTGTATCATCCCAGATAAATCCGAATTCTTCTCCGGTTAATTTTTTTAGTGAATCATTTGCCCAATATCGTGTAGTATTCATACCTCTATCAATATAATCTATTCCAACATGTACAGACTCATCAGATAAGGCATCGATAAGATATGGTACTGAATTGGTATTACCATGAGATCCAAGATATCTTGCAGCAAATGCCCTAAGAGTATATTGTGGACCAATCAACGACTGATAAATAAGATTTAAATCAATTTCCTTGTGATTCCCTTCAAAAAATTCACTACTTAAATATTTGAGCATTTCACCAACCTTGGCATGAGGTAGTGGCTTAATACTATTTTTGCTATATTCTAATTTTATTTCGATTTGCACATCAGTTTGTAAACCCGGCTTGAAGGCTACATTGTTAAAACTTGCATATTCGAATTTTCGATAAAGTAATTCATAATTCACAATCTGATCCAACGGCTTGTCAATATTAAAGGAAATCGTATGCAGCTTACCGTTGCTAAGCCCGCCTGTTTCAATAATTCCCGTACTTTGGAAGAAAGGCTCCATACATTCTGCGACACTGCCGTCTTTTAATGTGCAATCCAGCCTGTATTCATAATCTTTGGAACTCGTGGTAGCCCAGAAAATCGTCGCCATATCCGGCGAGCTTTTTTCCACCTGGGGTGGCTGGATGACTATTTGATCGTCACTGCCTATCAAATACGATCTGTGTATCTGCATATTCGGCGAAGACGGGCCACGTCCTTTTATCCACTGCCCCTGCGCAACGCCGATTTCTATCGGGCCTTTATCAAATGCATCTTTATGGTGCAGCTGCGAATTATCCGGGTGTTTAACATAACATAAAGCTGTGCCATCCTGGGCGACTTTCGTTGACCAACCGAAGCCTTCGTATATTTTCATTCGCATTGAGGCATTCTCCCCGCCCTGTGCTTTTGCTAAAAAGGTATATCGAATAGGAACTGCCTGCATCGGCGAAGTTCTCCTGCTTGCCTCAAACAAAGGCCCAGGCATCTCACTGCCGTCAGACTTCCACCATTCGGCATTATCTACAGGTTCCCTGCACAATCCAACCAACTCAACAGTCACGCCGTTGGGTAATGCGGCTTGGAATACTTCGTTGGCTATAGTATTTTGCGGCAGACAAATTTCCTGCCAATCTTTATCTTTTTTCAAGGAACTAAAACCATTTTCCGCTATCAATCTGAACTGGTCATCTTGCATGTATTTAAGCTTGCCGTCTTCTATTAGTTTCTCCGCATCCGCATCTCGATTTAAGAGACCGAGAATATATATTTGTTGTATGAGACAATTAGCGTCGGGATTATTCAGATATTTATCTGTATAAATTTTAAGTGCTTTTTCATATGCCGTTTTTGCCTGTTGATAGTCCTTCAGTTTGGATGAGGCCATCCCATAAGAAACCCAAGCTTCGGCAAAATCTGGCTTTTCCTGCAAGGCTGATAACAATAATTCTCTGGCAGCCTGAAATTCACCTTCATTCATATAAACGCTTGCTTTATTTACTAATTCCTGTGTAGACTTATTATTTGCTTTTGCAATCGGTAGAAAGTTTGCAGCAAATATTCCTTTCCAATTTGAATCCTTGGTGAGTGTTAATGGTTGTGTGTATTCATAAAGTTTTTTTGCCGGAGAATTTTGTACAATCTCTTTTAGAGCATTATCTTTATCTTGCCAGGATTCCGGTAGATTTTGTTTAGCAGATTCCGGGACCTGATACCATGTAGTCTGCAATCTTACTTTCATTGATTCTTTAGGATCAAGCTGTTGTTTTGTATCTTTACCCCAAGTATAACCTGATTTATAATATACAGGATATATATCGAATAGTTCTTTGGATAAGGTTTCTCCATCTATTGATATGATACCGAGCTTGTAATTAACGACAATGTCATTTCTGGGCATATGGAGGTCGCCATAAAGGCTGAAAACACCTTGTGCTTCCTCTCCATAAGTGCACCCGACAAGCTCTAATGCTTTAAGAAAGTCAATTACTGCATTTTGATTTCCTTTTCCATTCACAATAAGTTCAAAAGCAAGACCTATTTCTTCTCCGTATATTTTGGGGTACGAAGTAAAACCGCGCCGGCGATCTTCGGTTTTAGGATGCTTTTTTATTCGATTAGTGATTGCTGTGAGAATTTTATCTGCAGAGGCATCTGATATATCTTCATTCTTGATTCTTTCCATTAAATCTTCAGCAGCTTTCCCACGTTTCTGATGGTAGTTGTCATTCTGAAGATTTTTGATTATATTTCTGACTGCTCGACTTTCCTGAACATTTGCTGCTTTTGCCATTGGGAGCAAAATTGCAGCGGTGGTAATGACTGCTATCAGGCCGAGGATTCCAAGTTTGGCGGATTTTGGAAACGGCCGGTACAGGATATGTTTTATTCTTTGAGATAAGGCCTTTTTCGATTCGACAACACCCACTAATCGCAGGCTCAATGCCGGTCTGGAAAACGCCATCTCGGCAATATCGATAAGGGTATTACTGTAACTTTTCGCCGCATCTCCAAGAGCAACCAGCACCATTTCATCTACGGCCTGCTCGCGAATTCGGCGGACTATCAGATTTGCCAGCCAGACGAATGGATTATAGAAGTAAGCAATCTGTAAAAGAGTCTGTACACAGTTAATCCATAAATCCCCCCTTTTGATATGTGCCAGCTCATGGACCAAAACCGCCCGGAGTTTTTCCTGTGATAATTTTTCAAGAAGAGTTCCCGGAATCAAAATCACCGGCCGAAACAATCCGCAAACCGCCGGACTGGTAACGTTAGGCGAGAGCATCAGCCGGATATTCCGGCGAATACCAACCTGGTCGCGGCAACTATCAAGAATATCAACCAACCTGTTTTCTGCAGGCTTGCTTTGTGCAATCAGGCCTTTAACGAAAAATATCCGCTGAATCAGCAGAACCGTAATCACTAATACGCCCACAAGCCAGAGCAAAAAGACAATCCCCTGCCAGGTCAATGCATTTAGATTCGGAGCAGCGGATATTGCGGGAGCTTCAGTTGTAACAGGAAGATTTGATACAACAGGAGTGACAGGCTCTGCGAATTCCTTAATTGCCCCTGCTGCTACAGGTTCGTACTGGACAGGATTTGCCGGCTCTTCTGTAACAATCGAATTAGCGGAAAAATATCCACCAACCAAATTGCCGATCCCTGTCGGGGACGATAACGTTGGGGGCAAGACGAGTTTGACAAAAACCAGCATCCATATCCAGTATCGAAAAGTCGCCCGTACACGTTTGCGAATAAGAAAATCAATAACTAAAAGCAATACAATCAATATGCTGGACTGGATAAACATACTGCCGGCAAAATTACAAAATCCCCTGCCGATTTCATTTATCGCCGTTAGAAAGCTATTAATTGACTCGTTCATGTTATTACTCTCCCTGCTTTTCCATTAACTGTTTCTTTTTCCTCTTTTTTGTTTTTTAGCAGAGTTAACAAGCTCGCGAAGCTGCGATGCTTCTGTTTTCGAAAGGCCTTCGTGCTCAATTAAGAACTGCATCATCGGTGTAAGAGCACCGTCAAAAGCACGAGTGAGCATCTTACGGAATTCCCCTCTCCTGGCATCGATCTGACTTATACGGGATTTAAAGAGCTGGAGGTTCCGGATTTTATCTATCTCCAAAAGACCTTTGTCCGCCATCCTGTCCATCGTGGTTTTTACTGTGCTGTAGGCCCAATTACGATTTTCAGCCAGCTTTTCCTGGACCGTACCGGCGGCACATGGCTCTTTTTCCCAGATAACTTTCATAATCTCCCATTCGGCTTCGGTCAGTTCAACAATTGGATTTCCCCTCTTTGTCTTGCCTGAATCTTTTGATTTTGTCATATTTAAAACCTCCTAATTCTACTATTATAGAATATATTCGACATATGTCGAATAAGTCAACAATATTTATTTGTCTTTTCTCAAAATATTTCTGAATTCCCTCATTTTCATTCTAAAACCGGCGAAAAAATAATCGATGAACAGTAAAAAACATCGTGATTGTTTTTCTCGGAATAAATTGAAATTCCCCAATAAACTCGAACCAGATAATAACATAGTCTGGTTTGTAACAGGAAAATAAACAATACACATTTCAGGGCAAACTGGTTGATGATTTAGCTTCCGGTCTTAAAATTATTGCTCTTCCATATCGTTACTTCCGAAAAAAACTCAAAGGGAATGTTTGTGAAATTCAGGGAGACTATTGTTCAGGGGAAACTATTTTATGAGTTTAGCGATGTTTTTGAATTGTGGATGTACGGCGGTTTTTAATAGTTCGAATAAGGCCATTTCTGTGCAGCTGATATTTATCCCCCTTGCCGACATTTTGCTCAACGCAAGCTGTTTGTTATCCGGAGACCTCGAAGATACGGCATCAGCTATCACCTCTACATAAAAGCCTTTCCGGTGTAAATCAAACGCGGTTTGATAAATACAGACGTGGGTTTCTATGCCGCATAATATTATTTGCTGCCGGGACGATTCATTCAATCTGATGTTAAAATTCTCTTCGCCGCAGCAGCTAAAAGCGGCTTTGTTTATCGGCTCGTCATCGGCTAAAAGACCGGCAATTTCAGGTACAGTTGCTCCGAGAAATTCGGGACATTGCTGGCACCACAGGATTGGAATATTAAGTATCTTAACGGCTTTGATGAGAATCCGGATATTCTCGAAGAGTTTATCCTTATCGTGCATTAACTGAGCCAGTTTGCCCTGCACATCGACAATTACCAACAAAGACTTTGATATATCAAGCATCCCTACTTACTCAAGACAATAGTTAAATGAATCGTCTTTTCGCCATTCTCCCGGATTTCAGTCTTTTCAATTATCTTCTCAGTCAGATAAGGTATATCGTTTTTCATCAGAATATTCGTTCGATCCTCGATGGCGGCGAAAACATCTCGGCCTGGTAATTGTCCGGCTATGCCATTCAGGATCGAATAATCCTTCGCAACTTCAATCGATTTGCCGGAGCTGTTCTGGTTTGCAATTTCGGCGATTTGCCTTGTGGTAACTGCATTAACAACTACCTGTTCACTAAAAAAGTCCGCATTAACAGTTAAATCGGCCGAATCCAGCTTGTCCCAGATATTTTCCAGATCATTCATTAGTCGAGTTAAACTTTCCTTGCTGCAATTGATGGAATAGATACGTTTGCCCGCATCCTGAGCCGGAATAAGAAAATCAGTGTAGCCGTTGTTCTCTATAGTCCTTGTTATAAATGAATCGACTGCATTCAATTCTTTTGTTTTGAATTCCAGTTTACCACTAAAACCCGCAGCGGCAGTGACGGATGTCTCGGGTGTACTCCCAATTCCTTCATGGGTGGGATCCGGAGGAGCGATCGTGAAAACTACTGCCGTCAAGACAGCCACAAATCCAATCATAGCGGCGACGCCAACCATTCTCCGGGAAAGCAGGGATGTTGTTTTCTTTCGCTGTTGTGAAACAAACGGCTGGTCCTGCCGGCTTCGGGATTCCATCGATGCTTTTATATCATCCAGCATCCCGAGCGGCGCCTCGGCGGCAGGCAGGGAGCTCATTAATAACTTACATCTCCGCAACTGCTTGACTTGCTGTGCCATTTGTGGGTCATTTTCTAACAAGCGCCGGACTTCGGTTTCCTGACTTGTCGTCAACTCCCCGTCAACGAAACTGTTGAGCAATTCGTCGATACTCATTTCTTCTTTCATAGCAAACTGGCCTCCAAAATTTTTCTCAGCCTGCCCCTTGCTCTGCTTAACCTGCTTCTAACGGTTCCCAGCTCAATGTTCAAAACATCTGCAATCTGGGCATAATTCATACCTTCTATATCACGCAAGACAACCACAGTCCTTTGTGCTTCGTCGAGTTTCATCAGCGCCCGAATAGCCATCGCACATAATTCCTTATTTTGAGCTACTGCTTCCGGATCAGGAGAATGCCCATCGCTTAGGAATTCCTTCAAAACCTGCATCTGCCGATTGTCATACTGGTCTTTGTCGGCATCCAGAGAGCTAAGCTTCAGCTTAGTGTTCCTTTTGCAGTAGTTCAGAGTCAGATTGACGGCTACTCTAAACGTCCAGGTATAAAATTTACTTCTGCCTTCGAATTTGTGGATATTTTCTATTACTTTGACAAAAGTTTCCTGTGTAAGTTCCGCGGCATCGTCGGGATCCGAACAAATTTTCAGGATGACGTTATAAATGCGATTCTGGTACTTCAGGATAAGCCTTTCCATGGCTTTGGAATCGCCCTGCCGATATTGATTAACCAAATCGACATCGTCAATACTGATATTCCTGTCCGGAGTCCGGTCGTAACGGATATTTATATTTGCCGCTTCCGTCACAGGTTCTCTCCTAATTTAGACTAAAAATGACTCAAAAAGTTCCTGTTAATATCAAATAATCAGGCCCAACATCGGGATATAATCCCAAATTTGGCCTCTCAGGTCAATCTATTTTAGAGGCACAGACAAATATGAGGCTGATTTGTTATAATAAGCAGTTCTTATAATCCCAACCATTTGTCTTCAATTCAGCAGTAATCACATAATAGGCAAAACTTTGTACCTATAAAAAAGGCCTATACCAAATCGATAGGTATAGGCCCTAAAAAAAGTCATTCCACACTATTTCATTTGAAATAGTGCCCGATAGAAGCATATATCAAGTCCGAATCAACATTATTGCTCGATAATAGCAGGAGTATATAACTGCAAATCATCGAAGATAACCTTGCCTGAAGTGCCTGTAGCACCTGTGCTTTCAAAGCCGATAGTAATCGTTCCGACATTAGCCGGATTAATGCCCAGAGAAGCCAGGTCGATGGTCCATTGCTGCCAATTTTCCTGAATCAAGTCACCATCGTATGTCGCCCTGGAACCGTCGATCTCGATATACATCCGATCGGTTTCGGCATTATTCGGGTCGCCGTAGAACCAGACTGACAAAAATTCCGGAGATACCGAGGCCCAATTTCGTCCAATCGGCAGAGAGTTTGTGCTTACAGTTACCTCGGATATACTTGCCGTAGTATTGTTATAGAAAATCGGCACGGCCTGATTGCCGCTATGAACGATGCTCGTCTCCATTGTTGGCTGGAATGCTTCGAAATATCCTGTCGTTGAGCCGTTTGTTCGGACTGCGGGAGGTTCAACATATCCGTCTATCCATGTATTATAGATCAGATTGCTACCTTCCTGACCTTCCTCGAGATCATTGTAGGATTCGAAGTTGTCCACAACCAGGTATTCTTCTGTTGTGAAGCTCCAGATATCACCTGGCCATACCGGGATAACCGCGGCATTATTTACCTCGTCGATCCGCCAGTAATATGTGCTTCCCAGCTCGAGAGATAACGGGCCGTAGCTGGATTGGCTAACAGTTGTGACAAATGCCGTATCGTCTGTTACAGATTGTTGATCCTTGTTAAAATAAACATCGTGTTCAACTGCTTCTCTGCCTGATTTCCAGATTAGGATGGTATCCAGTGCAACATCTGTAGCCCCATTGGCCGGGTTGTCGGGACCTCTTGCACTGGTCGGAATATACATAAAGCGTACCTCGCTTAGGCCATACTGATTAAAGATCTCACTGGTACCCCAGTTGCCGGTAGCGGTAATCATGACATACTTTGCCGTGGCGTCATCGAATTCGACGGTAATATCAGAGGCATAACCATCCCGGCCGGGTGCCTGTGAGAATTCGGGAAGGCTTTCTATTTGTATCCAGTTGACATCATCGATTGAATATGCAACTTCGACATCCTTAAGGCCGTACATGTTAAGGATATCTACTCCATTATAGTTCCACACCAACATTTGGTGCAGCTGATAGAGTTTATCGAACTCATATTTGATCCAGGCCGGCCCGGGTGTATCTTTTGCGGTAAGCCACATATCGGAAGATTCGACGGAGTGAAGACCATTTTCCAGTCCCGAACCATTTATGGTATTTTCAGGCCCTTGTCCCGGTTTGTTGCTGTCGGCTGTGGCGGTAATCAACTCACCGGGAATCGAATACGCAAGGGACTCGGTTGTGAAATTCCAGGTTTGTCCTTTATAGATAGGATCGGGCGTGCCGCTTACCTCATCGATTCGCCAGTAATAAGTCTTTGCGAAGTCAAGCCTGTCTAAAGCGAAAGAGCTTGGTTCCTGGCCTTCTTTGAGGAGAACTCCATTCGGATTTGTCCTATCTGCGTTGCCGACGATATTAGGATCTTCGCCGAAATAAACATCGTGACTTATAGCCGAGTCTCCCGGAGTCCAGCTCAGGACAATACCGTTACGCAAAATATCTTCAGCCCCATTGGCCGGATAAGGACCCATAGCTGAACTGAAAGATGCATTCGGAAAAGTCAACTTTGGAGCCGAAGCGGGATTACCTTCCTTTGTTGCAACCCAATAAGAGGCATTATTATCGCTGTTTTCATTAATTAAAACGAAAGTTACGAGCTTGTTTGTGTCGCTTTGTAGAAAGCTGTCCAGGTTGAGGTCTGTGGTGTTCGAGGTATAAATATTCGGGGTTTCTCGTGTAGGAGTATTTTCCAGGATACTCAAAATCCCAAGCAGCTGAAGCTTGTTTTCGTCAAGAGCAAAAGAACCCAAAGCCGCGGGAAGTATCCCCGGAGCATTACTATAGCTTGTCGCAGCTTCGTCCCAATTGTCGAGAGACTCATCAACAAGGCCATATATAAGCCAGTTTCTGCCCCTGTTCGATATATTAACGGTTATGCTCAGTGTGGCACCGGACAGGTCGCCGGCAATACCTGTCAGATCGAACCTTATATACCCAAATTTTTGACGTACACTTTCATAATTTCGAATTGCGATAGAAGTATCGGCTCCATGTATGCTGTCCGGGCCATAATCGCCGTTCTGGCCGTCATTCGAAAGATAGGTATCCGCACCGCTACCATCTATAGTGGTGACCTCAAGTGCATAAGTACCGCTCACTAAGCTTAGTAGCAGTATAAAAGAAGTTAAAAAAAACCTTTTTTTACACATAGCACACCTCCTTCAAAAATGTATTTGATTTAAATATATGAGCTATAGATTAATATCTTTTAATGCCGTTTTCGATAAAAAGATAATATTTCACCTATGTATGTAGCCTTTGATTCCTACGGTATATTTATACCACATCGGATATCCTATCGTCAAGAAAAACTTCCTTCAGTTTAATATCTCCAATATATTAGGAAATTGACTTAAGTTTAGGTAAAAGCTTAAGTTGCGGAGTTTCTCTGTGTATTTATAGTGAAATCTGATATCAATCGCTTTCCGGTCGGACATAAACATGTGACTTCAAGAATGTAGATTTGATTGCCTGCAGGAGCAAACGGCAAATTGAATTCGTAAGCTCTGAGGAAATTTCGCCAGTATTTATTGTTCGTTGCAGGTTTGGTTAAGTCAATATCGGGCCAAATAACAACCCTTTTCCCCTTCGGTTCGGCCGAACGTTGCACTTTTTCATATAACTCGAAACGAAAGACACAGGGCGATTTTATTTCGGAGCCAAATGAGTCAAGTAAACTGACATATAGATTGATTTGAGATTGTCGGGAATCACCCAATTCAACAAATCCTGTTAAGGGGATAATATCAACTTCGACCGGGCAATAATCGACATAAATAAAAAGCTTCTCATTTTCATTATCTGATCGGCCGGAAATCATGGAGTGCCCTGTCCCCTGCTCACAACCCGCATCGAACAAAAAAAATACAGTTAAAATTACAAAAAATATTTTAGTGGCGGAATTCGATCTCACATTTATCTCACAATATAAATTATATCCGATGTAGATTTTATCTGTTTACAGGGCTTTTAGCTTTATTATAAATCCTTGTCAAGCATATGGCCAAAACGATATTTTTTCGTCCGCAAGTAATCGATATTATGTTTGCTTGGTTTGGCGATTAATGGTATTTGCTCGATAATCTTTATTCCATAAACCTCAAGACGGCTGATTTTCTTGGGATTGTTAGTAAGGATCCGTATATTTCTAAGTCCCAGGTCACGGCAGATTTGAGCCCCTATTCCATAATCGCGTTTGTCGGCCATAAAACCCAATTTCAGATTTGCGTCAACTGTATCCAAACCCTGCTCCTGAAGCTTATAAGCCCGCAGCTTATTCGTAAGACCAATACCTCTACCTTCCTGACGCAGATATATGAGAGCCCCCTGGCCGGCTTGCTCAATCATTTTCATCGCAGTTATCAACTGATAACCGCATTCGCACCTCTGTGAATGGAACAAATCGCCGGTCATACACTCGGAATGCACCCGTACTAAAACGGGCTCTTCGTGTTCTATCGGCACACCTTCCTCATCGACCTGGCCGACATTGCCTTTACATAGCGCCAGATGCGGCTCGCTCGAAGTAATGCTCTCATATCCGATTAGTTTGAATTCCCCATAGTCGGTAGGTAAATTGACACAATCGAGCCGTTTGATTTGACTATCACGCTGCAGACGGTATTCTATGAGTTTGGCGATCGAGGTGATTTTAAGATTATGTTTTTCGCAGAATTCCAAAAGCTCCGGCACTCGCGACATCGTGCCGTCTTCGTTCATAACCTCGCAAATAACTCCGGCAGGTTTCAGATTCGCCAATCGCATTAAATCCACAGCCCCCTCGGTCTGCCCCGCCCGTATTAATACTCCGCCGTCACGGGCCTGTAGCGGAAATATATGACCGGGACGAGCAAGGTTTGTAGGTTTGGCGTCATCAGCAATAACCTTATGGATAGTATGCGCCCTGTCTGCCGCGCTGATACCGGTGCTTATTCCTTCGGCGGCGTCAACACTAACCGTAAAAGCCGTCCCATATCGGGCGGTATTATCGACGGCCTGGGGGTACAGACCAAGTGAGCTGCACTTGTCACGTGTTAATGGCAGGCAGATAAGCCCCCGTCCGAACCTGGCCATGAAATTGATGACCTCCGGCGTTACCTTCTCGGCTGCGCAAACAAGATCGCCTTCGTTTTCCCTGTCCTCCTCATCAACAAGCACAATCATCCTGCCCTGACGAAGCTCTTCCAAAATTTCCGGTATTGTACTGAATGCTATAGTCATTTTTAATTTCTTGAACAAATCCCGCCAAGCGGTCCTTCAAAACACCTTATATTCTTTGTTACAGTCATTGAGATGCAACTGCCTGTTCATGTTCTTCAATATATCGACTTCCGTTGCGAATGTAAACAAAAGTTGCTAAAATAGCAGTTCCGGCGGCCGACCACCAGAGAAATCGTAAAAACCATATCCATCCGGGCAACACGGCGGAAACTTCAGGAGCAATCAGGATTCCCGCGACCATTGATAACTGGAGAACTGTCGCAAGTTTACCGACGAACGCCGGAGCAATTAGGAAATGCGATGTAAGGAAATAAACGATAACAAAGCCTATTATCAGTAATAAATCTTTACCGATTATTAATACCACTACCGTCGTTGGCAGTTGGAAGCCGGGAACATGCCCTTTATTCGTGGCTAAAAGCAGGCATGCACTGGTAATCAGCAATTTATCCGCCACCGGGTCGAGGAATCCCCCGAGCTTGGTAATCTGATTTCTTCTGCGAGCCATATAACCATCGATGCCGTCGCTGACCGCCATTATCAAAAAGATAATAATTGAAGCATGCCTCATCGCATTATGTGTCGCGCTGCCAAGAGAAGCATCGTTGATTTTAAGCATAAAGCTGACAAAAGGAACCACCAGCAATATCCGAACTATTGTAATTCGAGTTGCCCAGTTAAGTTTCATAAATTCGCTGTTTCCCGTTGGAATTTAATCAATCGACTTCCAAATAATTAATTTTGCACGCACCGGCGGAAGCTTGTCGCTCTAACTCACAGGCAAATATAGTAAATCACCAAATAAAATATGGCAACAGAATATTATATAATGTAGAATATCGGTCAGGTAAAAGCTGCATATTACTTCTTGTCGTATTAAAATTGGGCAAATATGACTAAAACAGCTAAACGTGCCGCATTTTATCACGACCTCGCAGTGATGCTCGAAGCCGGGCTGCCTATTCTAAGATCACTTGATCAAGTGACATCGGGATTAGAGGGACATTATAAAAAGGTCTTTGCCGATGTCAGAAAATCCGTATCCCGTGGCGATAGCATATCGGAAGCAATGGCCGGACACAAAATAGCCTTTGATAAATTGGATGTGCTTTTGGTTCGTGCGGCAGAGACATCCGGCAACCTTCCGGGATGTTTCAGATCGCTTACGAATTGGTACGAATTTGTAAATCGTTTGCATAGAACTATAAAAAAGGGATTGATACTGCCGATATTCATTTTCCATTTTGCTGCTTTAATTGTGCCCCTAATATACACGAATATTCGCAACTTGACTCTCGGCGGATATTTATTAAGTGTATTAAGAATTCTGATCCCCTTCTATATGTCATTTTTCATTTTATTTATAATCTACAAACTTATGCGAAGCAATCGTGGATTGAATGTAATCCTGGATGTTTTATTACAACGGATTCCAATTTTAGGCAAGGCGCTGCTCCAGCTTTCTATATGCAGGTTTTCTCGGGCCTTCAACATGCTATATCAAGCCGGCGTGCCTATCACTAAAAGCCTCGCGATGGCAACAGAATTGACAGGAAACTCAGTTGTGTCCGGATTATTTAAAGGCGGTGCCATAAATGCAGCAGCAGGAAATGCGGCATGGGAGGGTTTTTCCAAACAATTGCCTCCGGAGTATATCAATCTATGGCAGATTGGAGAGGAAACGGGTGAGCTCGAAAAAACGGTGGATAAGATAGCAGAAATTTCCGGCGATAAAGCTGATCTTCTGTTATCCTTGTGTGCCATATGGTTCCCTATAATAATTTACGTTCTAATCAGTATTTGGATTGTTATCCAGATATTTAAGGGGTATGCGAATATCTTTTCAAGATTGGTTATATAATTCCATAATATGCAAAACCACAACCGAATATTTCATCAATTTCCCATCTCAACCGTAACTTAGATGTATATGAAAGATTTACATGCTTAAATTACTTGTATTCGGACATCACATTGTTATAATGCGACAGTTTTATCGAGGGTAATAAATGGCCGTACTAAATGTAAATATTGACCACGTTGCGACGGTGAGGCAGGCCCGGCTGACCGATGAGCCGGATCCCGTCTGGGCGGCGGCGGAATGTGAGTTAGCCGGTGCGAACGGAATCACGGTCCACCTGAGGCAGGACAGACGCCATATCTGCGACCGGGATGTTCGGCTGCTCAAAGAAACCGTCGTTAGTAAACTGAATCTGGAGATGTGCATGGCCGAATCCATTGTTAAAATCGCCGAAAAGATTCGGCCGGACCAGATTACGCTCGTTCCTGAAAGAAGACAGGAACTTACTACAGAAGGCGGACTGGATTGCGTGAAAAACAAAAAACGCCTTGCCGAGGTTGTTAGAAGAATGCATAAAAAAGGGATTTTGGTCAGCACTTTTATTCGACCGGATAAAGAGCAGATAACAGCTTCGGCCAAAACCGGCTGCGATGCCGTCGAGCTGCATACGGGGAAATATGCAAATTCCCGGACTCAAAGAACTATCAAAAAGGCTCTGGAGGAGCTGGAATTCGGCCGGGATTTCGCACTGGAAAACAAATTAGCGGTTCACGCCGGACACGGCTTGACATATCGGAATATTGCCGATGTGGCAAAGATTAAAGGCCTGAGCGAATTTAACATCGGCCACAGCATTATATCGCGTGCTGTTTTCGTCGGTTTAAGGCAGGCCACAACCGAAATGATAGAGTTTATTAACAGAAACAGTTTGGGATAAACTAATACTGAGCTTCGAAACAAAGTCGGATTCCAACATATCGAATTAGGAGATTGAAGATGTTTACTGGGGCAATGGTGGCGTTAATTACACCTTTTCAGGATGGTGAAATCGATTTTCAAACTCTCGAGGAATTGATTGACTTCCAACTCAATAATGGAATAGATGCGATCGTTCCGGTTGGAACGACCGGTGAATCACCGACTTTAAGCCATGATGAACACAAACAAATCATCGAACGCATTATTGAAATCGTGGACGGGCAGGTTCCCGTAATTGCCGGAGCCGGTTCGAATAGTACGGCTGAAGCAATCGAACTGACGGCTTTTGCCAAAAAAGTCGGGGCAGACGCCACTTTACAGGTGACACCCTACTACAATAAACCGACCCAGGAGGGTTTCTATCAGCACTTCAAAGCAATCGCCGAAGAGGTCGATTTACCGGTGGTATTATACAATATCCCCGGCCGATGCGGCGCCGGCATGATACCGAATACAATTGCGCGACTGGCGGAAGTTGAGAATATTGTCGCGATTAAAGAAGCGACCGGCAGTCTCGACCAGGCAAGCGAAATTGCCCTCCTTTGCGATATTACTATCATCTCAGGCGATGACTCGCTTACCCTGCCGTTAGCCTCGGTCGGAGGCAAAGGTGTAATCAGCGTAGCGGCCAATATTGTGCCGGCGGACGTCAAGGCATTGACCGATTTAATCCTCGAGGGAGATTTCGCTTCCGCTCGACAATGGCATAAAAAGTTATTCACCCTGTGTAAAAACATGCTGACTCTGGCGACAAATCCCATCCCTATCAAAGCGGCAATGGCGATGTTGAATATGGCGCCGGAAGAACTGCGGCTGCCGATGACACCTTTGGAAGATAATAAAAAAGCCGTTTTGAGAGAGACATTAAGAAATTACGGCCTGTTGGAGTAAACTAATTCCGCCGGTTACGGGGCGAGGAAAAAGTCCGTTTCGCAGGAAGGAACTTCAACTCCGTGGTATATGTCCGTATCCTGCAGAGTAAATATATCATCTTGCGCGAAACCGATATTTCGCGTTTTAAACTCAACACGCCCGTCACCGAACAATACATTTTGTCCGCGAAGTTTGCTGTGATTGCGACTGTTGGATTTTAATGAATCCTTGTCCAAACGTACTTTAAAAGTACTGTCGAAATTGGGGATCACTTCGAAAAGTGGGTTCGAATCCGCCATAATAACTTTACGACAGAGCAGCTTATCACTTTTTGTTGTATTACAACTTATCCGGAAGCTGTAAGTTACGTAACACCTTTCGGGGAAATCTTTATAATCCCTGATTTTCGAGGATTCTATTTTAAGATTCCGACTCGCTTTGTTACCGGGACAAATAAAAATTCCGGGATCATCTATGTAATTCTCCCGGACTAATATATAAATTCGGCGTGTATTGGATTGATTCTCTGTGCCTTGATAGCCTACTTTCCACCACGGTGCCCCGGCCGTCGATGCAACCGACGGCTGACTGCCATCGTGGTCGGACATATAACTACTCAGTCCCTTAAAGAAACTGCCCATTTGTAATCCACATTTATTCTGCCAGTGCTTTTGGCGGGCATAGCCCATCGTAGGTACCAAAATTCCGACAATAAGCATAATCGACGCCGCAACGGCCGCCATTTCTGCCAGGTTACTCCAGAAACCAATCCTGACCGGTACCTTTTTTGTTTGTTCGGCCGCAAGCAGCTGCTCGAGTTGTTGCCGGCTTGAATCTGCATGCTTATTAATAACAGAGATCGTGCTTTCAACTAAATCATCCGGACATCTCTGAACCTCTACACTATCAAGCGGCTCAAGTGAAGATTTGATTTTGGAATAAATTTCCGCCGCTTCTTTGTTACCGGCTATTAATGCCTGAGCTTCTTCGGCATGTTCTTCTGAGGTTAAATCTAAACAGTAATCAAATAACAGCTTTTTCTGATCGTTGCTAAGCGGATTCATTTAGATTCACTGCTCCCGTTCGATGCTTTCCAGTCTTTAGCAAAACGGCCAACTGCCGTATGCAACCTGCTTTTCACCGTTCCAATAGGTATACTTAGAATCTCGGCCATTTGTTTGTAAGAAAATTTGTTAAAATACGCTAAAATCAATATTTCCCGCAGATTTTCCGGCATATTCATTATAATACTACCAACGCGCAATGCCGTTTCATTTTTTTCAATTTCCTCATGCGGCATACTAACTTCGGAGGCGGTTAGAGTATTGATAACTTCATCGAATGACAAATCCTGTGCATCGGCGATTGTACCGATTGGAACCGCCGATGTTCGCTGCCATTTACGAAGGGCATCCTTGGCCTTATTGGCTGCAATCGTGAACAGCCAGGGCCGCAGCGGGCGAGTATTATCGAAACTGTCCCGGCTGGTATATAGCTGTAAAAAGGTTTCCTGAAAGACGTCTTCGACAAGGTCCTGACGATTCAAAAACTGCCTCAGAAACGAATAAAGACCGTCCTTATAGCGATGTACAATAAGACGAAATGCGGCCTCATCCCCGGCGGAGTAACGAGCCAGAAGCTGTGCATCCGTTAGTTTTTTCAATTCTGCTTTAGCCATTCAGTTCTCGCAATAAAGTTATGAAAAATGGAAAAGCGCTCTTAATTATAAGCAATATAGTAGGAAATTAAAGTATTAATTATATATTATTTATCGCGGCGAAGCTGAAAGCATAGCCGGATTTGCCACGGTTGCCATCATTCGATAATCTCATCTTCCTTCTGGATTCTGACTCCTGAATTCTGGATTCTACCGTTAAGATTGGGTTCGTTTTGCATTTTTTTCCAAATCCATAACTTTCGGATTTCGAGCTTAGAATTTCGGATTTCCGGCCGCTCGTCACGGCGAAGGCCGTTGCCGGAGCAGGAATGGCCAGCAAATTGGATTTGTTTTGCATTTTTTTCTTCAGAGTAAATTAGTTTAGGATTTCGAGTTTAGAATTTCGTGTTTCCGGCCGAAGGCCGGCGATTGGCTTTGTTTTTCAACCGCAGATTTCGCAGATTGGCGCCGGTTTTTTCGTAATCTTTTTATTTCAAAGAGCTTATGTTATATTGCCCAATTTGAAATTGGGTTCGTTTTAAATATTTTATTCTGGCTTCTGTCTCCTGTATTCTGTGTTCTGCCATTAGGATTGGGTTCGTTTTTTCATTTTTCTTGCCACGGCGAAGTCTTACGAAGCCGAGTTCTCCCCGCCGGGCAGGCCCGGCGGCTAAATATGGAATATTTTTGTTATGTTTTAATTCGCTTCCCCCATTCTGTATTGTGTGTTCTGTTTTCTATTTATTGTACCCAAAAATCCCCTTAAAGCAACGAAAAACCGGGATAAATGTCAATGACTTGCCACCCGTAGGTCCTGAGTAAAATCGAAGGATCATGCCCCATGCCTTGTGATTCGTTGCTTGTTATTCTCCTCTGGACGTCTTGCGGAGCTGCGAAGGATGAATTGCGTATTGAGTATTTTGTATGCTTTCAAGTATTTCTATTTTACTGGCCAGCCGTATGTCGTGAGCAGAGTCGAACGGCCGACGTCATAAACCAAATTGTTTCTTAAAACGCATTAGCACCTTTTCAGGCTTACGCAGTCTACACTGCCAGATCGTTAATATGTGCCAACCTTTTTTCCTGAGTTTAATTGCATTACGACGATCTCGCCTCTTGTTTGATGAAATCTTTTTTTCCCAGAAATCCCTATTGCTGTCCGGGAGTTTTGCTCTTTTACAATTTGGATGCCCATGCCAAAAACATCCGTTGACAAAAATTACAGTATTTTTTGATTTGATGACAAAATCTGGTTGCCCTGGAAGGATTTTAACATTTCGTCTATATTTGATTGATAGTTCTTTAAGCAAATCTGCAACTTTTTCTTCTGGTGAAGTTCGTCGATTCTTTACACGTGACATTATGTCGCTTCGTTTTGATTTACTATAGACATCAACCACACAAGTTATCCCAATATATTTGGCGGTAACTTTATGCGTCCCGCATGAATATCATCATGGCATTTGCTACATAAGACTACTAAATTATCTGGTATGTTGTGACCTCCGGCTACATGCTCTTGGATATGATGGAGTTCGAGAATCCTTGGATCCTCCCGACTCCACTTTTTTCGATTCCATCCATCTAATCGACATGTACTACGGTCACGCTCATATACTTCTTTTTGGACATCAAACGGGATATTTCGATCATGCTGTTCTGATCTTCTCTCTGCGCTCTCAAGTACATACTCTCCCATTTTAAGATCTGGTCGTCCAGTGAATTGTGTTGCTACAGCAAAACCTTCTTCAGTTCGTAGCTCACGTACCCGCCGTCCGAATTCTTTGGCCTTTGCAACATACGCGATCTCTTCATTTGTTACGACTTGCCCCACGTTCTCTAAAAGGTAACGGAGTATTCTTCCCTTACTCCCACCCGATGTTTCTTTTCTGATTCTATTAGCTATATGCCATCGTCTCGCCGCAGTAATATCTGGCTCGCTATCTACTAATATATATTCCCTCGGTTTGAGTTCTACACCTACTTGGGGATCATTGCTGTATCCAGTTAGAATCTTATAACCGTCTTGGATCCTGAGTTCTCGAACACGACGCCCATATTCTGATATGCCTGAAACAACTTCAAGCTCAGCAGCAGAAATAACCAAACCCAAGTTGTTTAACATATACAACCGAATACGCTCACGAGCACCAACCTTTGCAGCATCAGGATTTGTTATCTTTCCTAATTTTTTAATTGAGCCACTAATCTCAACCAGAACAAGTACTTTCTCACGCCAAGAGAGTCCTATATATTTTTTTCTGTAATGTTCGAGCCTCGCTTCGATCTCAGCAATTAGGGCTTCTGTAGTAGAATGATCAGACATTAGCTACTTGAGCCTTTCTACGTTTTACTTGTTTTTTTCCACATTTCCATACTTCGATTTCTTTAGCTATAGCAATTCCTATTTGATATGCGAGGGGAGGTGGGACTGCATTGCCTATTTGTATACCTACTTGTATTTTTTTACCTTTGAAGTCGAAATTATCCTCAAAACCTTGCAAGCGTGCAGCCTCTCTGTGCGTAATTGGCCTATCTTCAACTGGATGCAAATATCGGCCCTTTTCCGGCTTATAAAACTCTGTACGTATCGTGACAGAAGGCCTATCCCACCAGAGCCTTCCAAATAAATCCGTACCTCCTTTAATCTTTTTTTTCCAGCAGTTTGGCATTAATTCAACCGGAAGGTTCCAACGATTCCCACCTGCGGGGATACAGCGATATCTCTTAAGAGACATGTCTGTTGGGTTTCGACCAATATGCCAATTCTTTCCATTTGGTTCCGGAGGTAGGTCACCGATAGCATCGCGTACGGTCTTCCACATCGGTAATTTCTGCACAGAAAATGTTGGATTTACATTCGGATCACGGTGTGTTTGTTGTGGAAATGGCGGGGTACCTATCCGGCTACCGATTACGAATGCTCGTTTTCTCTGCTGTGGTGTTCCGTAATCCGCCGCATTTAGAATACACCCTTCGACTTCATATCCAAGCTTTCTAGCCTCTTTAAATATCTCGCCATATTCGGCAGATTTTAGAAGTGGCGGAACGTTCTCCATGACAAATATCAAGGGATTGGCATCCTTAACAGCTCTCAAGAAATGACGCCATAATTGACGTCGTGGATCGTTGGGGACCTTTTCCCCAAGATTACTAAATCCTTGGCATGGCGGACCGCCAACTAGAAGGTCACACGATGGGAATGTCTCAACTTCTTGTATGGCACACTGTAGGATTCTTGTACTTATATTTGCTTTGAATGACTCACAACAAGATGCATCCCATTCAACAGCAAGTAGGTTCTCGAAACCAGCTTTCTTCAGACCGATGGACATACCACCGCAGCCAGCGAAAAGATCTATTGCAGTGAGTTTATTGCTTTCAATTTCCGGCCAATGATTCGGGATTGCAGCTCCATCACGGACATTCTTACTTTCAAATGGGTAAATACGATAAGTGAATTTACTCAACCTCTCGATGGCAATCACATCACCTTCGCGGATGTTATGTTTCTCGAAGAACTTCCGCACCCATTTTCGGTTACGAAAGAAATTACGAGGCTTCCCATTACTTCCATTCAAACCAATATCTGTTTTTACTGGTTGCTTCAGACCTTCGATGACTAATTCGATTTTTTTACCGACGCCTTTATTCCTGCTGGATTGTCCATAACAGTTGTCCGGGAAGAAGTCATGATGTCCACTAATATAAAGGTGGTTATTGCGAAGATTTCCCCCTGTAATCGAGATAAGCCTTTTTCTATCACTTACATCACCGCTCATCGGTGAATCCTTTCATTCTATTTGCGAGATAATCTTATTCTACTAAGTAATGAAAAAGATGCAACTTCACGCCTGAAAAATTACTTATACAATTAAATATTACAAGATTAAATCGAAAAGGGATTTACTCCATGAGTTTGATTATAAACCACAATCCCAAAGGGGTAAACCTAACATCTTAGCAAAAACGCATGTTTTCCTTTAAAATATTATGACCAGAAATTTCTCCGCCATATTTTAATTATCCCAAAGTATCACAATTTAACGCATTTCCCGCGAAAAAGCTAATGTAACGCCGTGCAAATGGAAAATCAAGCATTTTATAAGGCAAAATAATTCCAAAAAATTGCGAAGCACTTTCCGGAAAAAATATTTAACAAACGGATGGAACCTCGTGGTTGAAACGGCAAACGGCTCGGAGGAAATCTGGTGAAATGGTTGGTAGAATATGTTGACGGTGGCGAATGTACAAGTACAATTTGTTTCGTGCGCTGAGAAAGCCTTAAATAGCCGGGGTGTTTTTTATGGGTAAAGCCGGAAAAAACAAAAGGATTTTGAGAAAACAGCCTGCGATGCGGCGGGTATTGCTGGCGTTGCTGCCGTGTATTGCGGGAGCGGTTTATTTTTTCGGCTGGCGGAGTCTTTTTATCGTATTTTGGTCAGTGGTTGTCGGTTTTATTGTCGAACTTGTTTTCACCCGTCTTCGTGGTGAACCGGTCAGCGAAGCGGTATTCGTTACGACAACTTTATTCGCTCTTGTAATGCCTCCGACAATCCCCCTGCACATATTGACAATAGGCGTAATCTTCGCAGTCATGTTCGCTAAAGAGGTTTTCGGCGGGTTCGGGCGGAATATTTTTAATCCCGCTTTGGCCGGCAGATGTTTCGTATATATTTGCTTCCCGGTGGCCCTGACTGCTACATGGGCACCGGCGGCGAGCGGGACATGGGGCGCAATCGGCCGCTGGACGACGGCACCGAACGCCGATACAGTTACAAGCGCAACGCCAATGGCACATTTGAAGGCAAATAACATCGTACTCGACAACGGCGAAGGTGCCGTAATGAGCATTCCGTTCGATATCGATAAAAATCAGGTTGTCACTATTAAAAGATCCGCTCTTTTGAAAAATCTTTTTTTAGGGCGCATCAGTGGGACTATGGGTGTCACCAGTGCATTTTTGATTTTAATAGGTGGTATTTACCTGTTCGTCACAAAAACGGCAAGCAGAACCATCATCCTCTCGGTTATTATAGCTTATGCCGTTCTCAACCAGTTGCTGTATTGGGCAGGTGTGGAACCGGTTCCGGGAGCTTTACCCGCCGTTCTTGGCGGCGGCTTTCTATTCGGGGCCTTTTTTATGGCCACCGATCCTGTCAGCTCCCCCAGGACAGAGCCGGCAAGAGTTATATACGGGATTATTATTGCACTGTGCACGACGGTTATAAGGAACTTTTCCATATTCAACGGCGGATTGATGTTTTCTATCCTGATCGGAAATATGTTCGCGCCGATACTGGATTATACTGTAAAAACGATTAAGTCCGGCAAGGCGGGTGAGGCGGAAAAATGATACGAAAAAAAACATGGTTTCCCATAGTTTATATGTTTTGCCTGACCGCCTTTTTCAGCGCGATAGTCATCGGCTTCACACAAGCGACCGGCGAAAGAGTAGAGGCGAACGAGAAACTCGCTTTCGAAAAGGCAGTATTGGCCGCCCTGCCGGGATTATACGAGGAAAATTTAAGTCGGATGGAGCTGCATAAAAGATTCACCGAATCTGTCCGTCCGCCGGACGATTCTTCCGGGACCGCATATACATTAAGGCAAAACGGGCAAATTGTTGCCTACGCCCTGCCTGTTTCCGGCCAGGGATTCTGGGCCC
>Ga0272441_10001556_pt1 | contig 48774 bp, 46 predicted proteins | sample SSMProp6N_FD_193582 | JGI IMG/M metagenome (GOLD analysis project Ga0272441, IMG submission 193582) | Marine sediment archaeal communities from Little Sippewissett salt marsh, Falmouth, MA, United States - SSM-Prop-6N | ecosystem: Environmental > Aquatic > Marine > Wetlands > Sediment ... | reverse complement strand
AAGGTTGGTGCAAGAACTCAGGAGTTATTATACAAGGCAATTGCAGATGCTCTTTCTACAATAACACAGTCCGATATTCATGGATGGTTCAAATCATGTGGCTACGATATTTTGTGAATTGCTCTAAGTTAGCATTTGGGCTACGCCAAAGGCAGGAGAGATATAACAAACACCGATGATATTACGTGTAGGGCCGGATTTCAGCCATATGTTTTTTAATATATTTCCTGCCTTCACTCACCTGAGTGATCTATTTTGACCATTAACGGTTTTGCAGCATCCAGATGAACATCTCTTTGCGGATAGGCAATCACAATATTGTTCTCCCGAAACATAGCGTCAATACGAAAGCGAATCTGGCTTTCAACCTGCAGTATTTTTTGATGTTTCATTTGTGTTTTGAACATGCTGATCCACAGGAATATTTTGAATATCAATGCATTGTCGCCAAAATCATAAAACAGAATAATGGGCTCCGGCTCGCCTTCCACAAGAGGATGCTCAATGACCGCCTGTCTAAGCAGTTTTTCAACCAACTCAACCGGCGACCCGTACTGCACCCCCACGATAATTTCCCGTCGGACGATATCATCCGCAAGGCTCCAGTTAATCAGTGGATTTTGCAGCAGCGTGCTGTTTGGCACCACCAGGCGCAGGTTGTCAAAGGTCTTAATTCTCGCACTGCGGGCACCGATCATTTCAACCGTACCCTGCCTGCCTTCAACCTCCACCACGTCACCGATTTTAACGGGCCTTTCCGCCATTAGAATAAGGCCACTTAAAAAATTGTTGACAATGGTTTGACTGCCGAATCCGACCCCGATCGCCAGCGCACCGCCGATAACCGTAAAGAAGGTGAGGGGAATCCTGACCATGTTGAGCACAAAAAGCACGATCATTACCAGGAGGCAATAGTGGGTAATTGTTTGAATAGCAATGGCTGCCGCCTCATCCAGTTTGAATCGGCGTTTTATTTGTTTTCCTGCTTTGCCGGTCAGGTAACGCGAAACGAAATATCCCGCAATCAGGAAAAAGAGGGCGGTGATGATCTTTCCCGCGGTTATGGGAAAATCATCTGTGGAGGTCAGCTCGTAGTTCCAGGTGCTGCTCAAAACAGCCTGCAGTTCCTCAAGGCGCTCATTAAAACCCCTAAACTGAAGACGCTCTTCGATTTCGCTTTGCAGCTTTTTATAGGCCCATTGAAGCGCTTGAATACTTTTCAACTCATGGTCCAGATGCTCCAGCTGATTTTGAATAGCAGTAAGCTGCGTTTCGACAAACCAGGTGGCTTCAGAAGATTGCCTCGCCGTTTTCAGTTCCTGCTCAAGCAACAGGGCTTGATCGTCGGCATTGCTTTTGTGTGATGCCTGGAGTTGTTTTTCCCGCTCAAGTGATTTAAGAGCCCGCCTGGTGCTGTCCATCAAGGTTTTTAAACTTTCCGTGCCGGTGTTGTTAAAAACCGTAAAACGTTTCTGCCAGACCTTCTTTAACTCGTCCAGCCTTTTGAGCCAGTTATTCAAGAGCTCCACTTCGAGGCGGCGAGTGTCACTCAGGACTTTCCAAGTCTGCACCTCCTGCTCTTTTTTGGGCCTTTCCTCCGCAGAAAGCAAAGGGGTATCCAGCTCATCTTTTGCCTTTGCCCACCGGGCATACTGCAGCTCTTTGTTTGCCTGCGCCCGTTCAAGCATGCCCGCCACCTCGCGGGCATTTTTGTCTATTTCCAGTATTTGGCCCTGGAGCTGTTCTTCACTGAAAACCATAAGGGCTTTGGCCCGGGCTATCTTTTGATCGACGATCGCGAGGTTGAGCTGGTTAATATTCAGCTCTTTCCTGTTGTTGCGAAGCATTATTTCATTTTGGTTCACCTCTTCGGAGGCAAGCCGGCAACGCAATTCGGCTAAAACAAGCGGTTGGTCCGTAGCATTATCCCTTTGCGGTGCTGCATTATCCTTTATGCGACGGCGATTTTTTTCGCACGATGCGTGATTTTCCTTTGACGCCGAAAGGAGCGCCTCGGCAGCACTTATGCTGGCGGCAATTGACTGCTCATGCTCCCGCAAAATAATTCTATCCTCCTGCAGCTTGTCAAGCGTAATAAAGGATGGGGGCACCGGCTTTTCCGCAGACTCCGCAGGTACCGCTCCGTTCAATTCTGCTTGAAGCTGCTCAATGTTTCGGTCCGCCTCAACGGATGTTTTGAGTGCTGAGAGTTGCTGAGTATAAATAAAATCAATTTTGCCGAGAAGATCCAATTGCTCTTCAGCAAAGCTATTGCTTTGACCTGACTGTGCGGACTGTTTCAGCTCAGATTTGATTTGGGTTGTTTGACTTTGTAAAAGCAATTGACTTTCTTGAATCGTAGTGATTGTTTGTTCTCTTGCTTCACCACCTTTGTCCGGGACGGAATGGACTGATGATACCGTAAACAAAAGAAGACAGAACGCTAAGCAAGATAGACGGATACAATATAATTTATGTGAGATTTTTATTCCGAGCATTTTCATCACTAATTGAAGTCCTTACAATAAGGATAAAATTTCTGATCACAGTTGAAAGCAAACTATTATGCACGCTCATAAGGGATGCAGGTCTGCATTTGCGTTTATTCTTTTACAAACCGTACCGTATTTTCGGTGTCTCTATAGAAGCATTTCCTTCTGCCCGGGAGGTCTCACAAACTGTAGCGGGATTCAAAGTGCCTTCAATCTTGTGGCGATTACCCGGTTCCTGCTCCATGATCAGCCCAAGGCGTACTAATTCGAATTCACTCATCAAATCCTGCCCTCATTGCGTTTATTTGGGTGCACGCCATTCAAGCAAGCGATGATAGTTTCAATCACCCGTTTCGACTCCTCAGTATCCCTGACCCGGATCGACTCCGCTCCTGCTTCTTTGGCCGGGTAGTCGTTCCCCCCGGGAAACAAGGCATCCCCGACGAAGATCATCTCCTCAATGGCAACCCCGAGAATATCGCGGAGCTTTCTAATTCCGTAGCCTTTGTCGATGCCTTTTTGGGTAACATCAACGGATGTCGTGCCGCCAAGGCGAACGGAAAACCCGGGCAGAAGCTCATCAAGGCGTGCTTTCATCTTCTTGCGTCTGGCGAAATCAGGGTCCCACTTTTCCTTTTTTTCGAGGGGAGCCTGCTGACCCAATGCGGAAAAGGTGATCTGGCTACCCCGGTCTTCAATTTGCTCTCCCCAGGTCTGTTCGTCCTTGAAGCCTGAAGCTTCTACCACCTGCTTGAACGAACGGATAATTTTCTCTTTTTGCTTACAAGTGAAGTCTTCCGAATAAAGCTTTTTCCAGTCCTCTGCGTACTGGTAAAACTTTGTTCCGCAGGTCGGAAGAAGCGATAGATTCTTCAGGTGCTTGTTGTGGGGAAGATTAGAGAGCAGCTGTTTCTCAAACTGCGGCCAATTGCCACCGGAAATAACAGCTACCTTCACAACACCCATAAGAGAACTGAGCAGTCTGCCCATCTCAGCATCAAGAGGCGATTTGCTTTTGGCAAGCGTGCCATCCAAATCGAAAACTATGAGCTTTTTCATTATGCGCCTTCCTGCCTTGGATTTTGTAGTCAATATTGAAAATTATCCATTCTTCTTTTCTACGGATCCTTGTAATTGATAATACTTCAGCAGATCACCGGCTGTAATTTCTGCCAGGAGACAGCCGCTACTATCAATGACCGATATTTCTTTTGCACCTGTGCTGGCCATGCGTTTGAGGACATCATCAACTGTTTCATCCGGCGAAACGTTTACATTCTCACGACTCATGATGTGGACGGCTTTTTCCGCAGTAATGTTCCGCAATATACCCCGGGGATGTATCTTGACTTCATAATGATAAGGATACAGATGCCGCATCAGTGAATCAATCGTGATTACACCAAGCAGTTTCTTCTGTTCATCTAAGACGTAAACACATCGTGCATGTGGAAAGCGTACAACCACTTTAATAACATCGTTCAGGTCGCTGTTTTCCGAGACACAAGGCAAATCCCGATCCTCGATATGCTGCATTACTTCTTTTATGTTCATCAGTTCACCTGTCAGGGTTATTCTCGCCAACTCTGGTAATAGCCCATTTCACCAAAGGGGGAGAGATAATTTCATTCAGGATTATCGACACAAGCATCGCACTGAGTAATAAATCAAATATTTCTGCAGGAAATATTGGTTTGGCGAGAAATATAAGCCCCAGGGAAAGGCCTGCTTGCGGTAGCAGTGTTATACCAAGGTTTTTATATATTTCCGGAGAAACTTTAGATATTTTGCCGCCAATAAAAGTGCCGCCAAGTTTCCCGACAAACCGCCCGACCAAAAGGACGATACCGAGGAGGGCGGATGTGGCAAATACGCCGATATCAAAATGAGCCGCTGCAAGTGTAAAAAATAAACAGAAGATTGTTTCCTCTACAATGTCCAATTGATGAAATAAAGCATCAGCGTGCGGTACTTTATTAATAATTATAAAGCCCATCACCATATTGGCAAGGAGTGGAGAAGCACCTAAATTGGTTGATAACCCGCTGACCAGGAAAATTGCCCCCAGGGTGAGCATCAGGTTTATCTCGGGCCGCTTCGAGGGGTCAAGAAAATAGCTAAAAATAAGCCCGACAATAAAACCTATTGCAATGGCACCTGCAATGGTAATAAAGCCATTTAAAATAACCGAGCTATCCACACTGCCTAATAACAATTGGCCGGCAATTGCAATCGCACCGGAAAATATTATGATACTCAATGCATCATCTAATGCGACAACCCCGAGTAAAGTTGTCGTCAGGGGGCCTTTAGCCCGAAGTTCGTGAATTACTGCCATTGTTGCGGCTGGTGCTGTTGCAACTGAAATACCTCCCAGGATAAGGAAGACAGAGATGAATGTGTTCCCGGCTTCACTCATGTGTGCCGGCAGAAAATATCGTGCAGCACAAACAGCAAGGCAGGTACAGACAAAAGCGCCGAAACCCTCTGCGAACGTTATCCAGAGTATTCCTTTCCCAAGCAACCGTACCCGAGACATCAGCAGGCTTCCGCCTATGGAATAGGCGATAAATGCAAGCGCTATTTCAGAAGTTAATCCAAAAAGATCATCAATGTGTTGAGGAGCAATGATGCCAGGAATTAAGGACGAAAAGGCCAGACCGGTAACGATATATCCGCTTATACGGGGCAGACGAAATAAATTTGCTGCTCTGCCGGCGAAATATCCTGCAACAAGGATGATGCCAAGCGTAAAAAGAGGATGAAAAGAAATAGCCATTTTAGAGCTCTCTCGTAAATTTCAGCCCATATCGTTTATAGGTACCGGACTGTTCATTTTTGGTGCTAAAAAAATAATATGAAGCATTTCCAAACGAACGTGCATTGGGCAAAGGTTAAAAAGCGTAAGGATACCCGGTCTTGCCTGGTTTTTTAATTTTGCAAACAGCTTCATCGGCCTGGGGTGATACAGCTTCCGCCGTCTGTTCAATTGCTTTCTGATTTCCCAAATAATGGTGCCCAAGCGGCTGCAAATTATCATCAAGCTCATAGACAAGCGGAACGCCGGTAGGGATGTTCAGATTCACGATGTCCTGGACTGAAATGTTATCAAGGTACATAACCAGTGCCCGAATGGAATTGCCGTGAGCAGACAGGATCGGCCTTTTGCCTTGATGCAGAGCCGGAGCAATAACCTCATGCCAGTATGGCAGAAAACGATTGGCCGTATCCTGAAGCGATTCCGTCGCGGGCTTCTCGTTCTCATGAAGCCCGGCATACCTGGGGTCATGGCCGCAAGAGCGCTTGTCCTGCTTTTCGAGTGTCGGTGGAAGCACATCATAGCTGCGTCGCCACTGGTGAACGGTCTCTTCTCCGTATTTAAGAGCAGTTTCAGCCTTGTCGAGCCCCTGCAGCGCACCGTAGTGACGCTCATTGAGCCGCCACGACCGAAAGACGGGTATCCACATCAGGTCCATTTTATCGAGGACAATCCAAAGGGTTCTGATGGCTCTTTTGAGGACGGAGGTATAAGCCACATCGAAGGTAAAGCCGTTTTCTCTCAGCAGGATGCCGGCCTTTGCGGCTTCCCTGACCCCTTTTTCGGAAAGATCAATATCGGTCCAGCCGGCAAACCGGTTTTCCCTGTTCCAGATGCTTTCGCCGTGTCTGAGAAGAACCAGTCGTAGCATGGGGAGGTTCCCCCTTTCATTTATCTGTTATGCCGTGTCACAGCTCTTTAAACATAAACCGGGCGTCTGCAATAACAGCGCGTTTGGAGCTGCAGAACACGGGGTTACAGTCGATTGAAGCGATGGTTTCTGAAAGCTCATGGGCCAGCTTGGAAAAGGCTACGATAAGCGTTGAAAGCATCCCAAGATGAACCTGATCCGCTCCACGATACCCCTGCAGAAGCGGTGCGGCTTTGAGAGAGAGCACCGCATCCAAAGCCTCCTGTTTCCCGGTCGGAGCCAATCGGATCGCGACATCCTTGTAGACCTCAACAGCGGTACCACCCAGCCCCACCAAAATTACCGTGCCGAACTGATCATCACGTTTCGATCCGACAATCAACTCGAGTCCTTCGGCTAACTCCTCGATAATGACGCCCTCGAAGCCGGGCAGTTTCGTCATTTTATTGAAATCACTTGTGAGACGCTTGTCATCCATGATGCCGACGGACACACCTCCCGATTCGGTTTTGTGGATGATCTGTTTTGATACAACCTTCATAACGATCGGATAGCCGATCGCATGTGCCTCTTTCATCAGATCTCTTAAATGCTTCACCCAGTGAAAACGGGTCGTGGCAAGCCCGTAAAGCCGCAGGATCTGTTTGGCCTGCGGCTCCATAACCCAGCCGTGCTTTTTCGATTCTTTAATTATTTTAATGATTGCTTGTTTCAAAACCGGATCCTTTGATGGCTGCGGCCATGTACACGGCTCCTTCAACCGAGTGAGCGACGGGTATGCCGTTATTTTCGAACCCCTCGATAAAAATACCGTATTTGTCAACATGGGGCATGTACGCGATAATGGGCTTTTTGCTGACGCCGGTGACTTCAGCAATGCGGGCGCCGATGTCGCTGGTGATGCCCGGCAGATACGGAAGCAAAAGCAGCATAATACAGTCGACATACTTTTTGTGCATAAAGAACTCTACAGCGGCAATAAAGTCGTCGTCGAAAGCGCTGCCGGTCAGGTCGATGGGGTTTGAGAGGCCGGCAATGGATTTAATGCCGTCGCCCAGCTTTCCGGTCAGCTCTTTTTGGTCCACTTCCGGAATTTCCGGGATATCGATTCCGGCGCGGTGACAGCCGTCGGAGGCGATGGCGCCGTGCCCGCCGCTGGCGGTGATGATGCAGGCTTTCCGGATGCGGGCCCCGGGGTATGCCGACAAAACCTCACAGCAGGACACAAATTCAGACTCATTGGTGGCTTCAAAGCATTTGCTGGCCCGGACGATCTCTGAGAACGTGCGGTAGTCGCCGGCGATGGATGCGGTGTGTGACGACACGGCCCGTGTCCCCCCGGGGGTTTTCCCGGATTTAATGATCACGATGGGCTTTTCCGAGCGGTTGGCCTCGCTTATAAAAACCCGGCCTCTCTGAGATTTAAAGCCCTCCAGGTATATGCCGATCACGTCCGTTTCAGGGTCCTTCTTGAAATACTGCAGCATGGCGGTTTCATCCAGAACCGCCTTGTTCCCGATGCTCACCGCTTTGGAAATCCCGACGCCTTCCTGGGCGAGTTTTATCATCATGTCAACCAATATGCCGCCGCTCTGGCTTACAATCGAGACGTTGCCCCGGCTGACCGGTACAAGCCTTTCGCTGGGCAGAAAAAAAGTGTCGGCATGGGGCGGCGAGAAAACCCCCAGGCAGTTCGGCCCGACAACGGGAAAATTGTTTTTCAATGAAATCTCTTTTATTCTCTCCTCGAGGTCCGCTCTTCCCGACTCTTTAAAACTGCCTGAAATGACAACCGCGCCGGCCACGCCTTTTGAAATGCACTCCAATAGGATATCCGGCACGAAGTCTGCCTTGGTGCTGACGACCACGAGCGCTATTTTATCCGGTATTTTTGAAATGGACGTATAGACTTTTTGCCCGTAGATGTTGCCGCCCTTCGGGTTTACGCAATAGGTTTTTGTCGAAAATCGGTGGCGGTTTTTGTTGTATATCACGTTGGCTGGGTTAAAGGGGTTGGACAGCGAAACCCCGATAACGGCCAGGCTTTGCGGCTTAAACAGTTTGCTTACATTGGCGGAGAAGGTCATTGTTGTGTTTTCAGCTTTTTACATTGAATGTATTCAGCGTATGTTATGTATCAGCTTCATTCTCAATCTTCAGCGCCTCCTTAGAAAGCTTGCGCGCCTGTCGCCTCGTGAAGCCTCGAATTGTCCATTTGACACACGGGAGCCATAGCAGATTTCCTGAAGTCGCCATATGTCTTGCGGTTCAGCCGGAGATTGGCCCTGTATGAGAGATTGCCCACCAGGCTGATCAGCGGTTCGCGGCGCTGCCACAGGTTGCTCCACACCCTGCCCAGAATTCGCGGCATGGAATAAAAGTCACGGTCGCAGGAGATCATTTCTTCGATGATACCGTCCAGGGTCAGGTGCTTATACCGGGCCACAGGAAAAGTCAGCGTGTAATATTTCCAGTCCTGCGGGAACGTATTGCGGGCGATGCGGTCCTCCGATTTCATCTGGTCCCACAGGCGCGTGCCGGGTAGAGGCGTCAAAAACAGCGCATTAAGATTGTCAACGCCATACCGGCGGGCCACCTCAGCGATGCGTTTGCCGATGCCGGGTTTGTCGATGTCCAAACCGACGATAAAAGACCCCACGACCAGTATGTGGTGCTTCTGGATGCGCCGTACGGAAGCGCGAAAATCCCGGCCCTTCAGAAGGTTGTATTTTTTACCCAGCTCCCGCAGCCCTTCCGGAGACGGGGTTTCAAAGCCAACGAAGACGCCTCGGCACCCGGCCTTCGCGGCCATCGCCAGAAGTTCTTCATCATCTCCAAAGTTAATGGAAGCCTGGGCAAGCCATTTTTTATTCAGATTCGCCTGTGCCATGGCCCGGAACAGGTCCTTGGCGCGGGCGATGTGTTCAGGACGTGTGCCAACGAGGTTGTCGTCCACCACCAGAACATACTTTTCACGGATTGACTTGAACTCCCGCACGACATCCGAAATGGGCCGCTGCCGGTAGTGGGCCCCGTTGAACGCTGTCACGCTGCAAAAGTTGCAGTTCAGCGGACACCCTCGCGTGGTCTGTATGGCTCCGAAGGCATATCCCGCAGCCGCCAAATCATGACGGGCAAACGGGACATCGTTTATATCGGCCAGCCCGCCGTCGTACCGGCGCTTCAAACGGCCATGCAGGGCGTCCTCCAAAACCTGCGGCCAGATTCCCTCGGCTTCACCGGTTACGACCGTGTCCACACGCTCCGCAACCTCGTCCAGGCACATGGTTGCGTGAATGCCGCCCATGACCACGGGAACGCCCAACCGCCGGAAGTGATCAGATATTTCATAGGCGCGGTTTGCCTGGGAAGTGAAAGCGGTAATGCCCACCAGGTCCGGCAGAGGCATGGCCCGATAGTCCGGCGCGGCCAGGTTCTCGTCCACAATCGAGATTTCCCACTCCGGAGGGGTCAGCCCCGCAAGAACCATAAGGCTGAGCGGTTTCCACACCCGGTAACGGTTCCAGAAGTTCTTCCTGACATTGAGGATGCTGACAAGCGGGTTGGAAGGATTGATTAGATATAGCCGCATAGCAGATTACCTCCTATCATATAATTGTTTCAATGCTCAGGCCTGGTTTTTTGATTCATAATAAGTAATATAGGGCCTGTCTCATGGAAAAGAAATCGCCCAAAAGAACGAAAAAGGAGTTAACTCCTTGGATGGGGGTGCTTTTTCGCCAAAAGCGGGCTAAAAAAAGTGCGCCAATATTGACCCTAATCAGGGGGAGGATTTCCTATAAGAGGCATGCGGCAGGACTTGGCAGTCTGCGGATTTACTGCCCGAATCTTTTTGGCTGGGGGAATAGGCGGATAGCCCCACAATCAAGCGAGCATTCGTCGCGAGGTTGCCGAGATGACTGAATGAAGTTCAAAAAGTTAGAAGCATCTGCAAAAATTGAGATTGAATCACTAAGTGACCGTACGCATGCACTTGATTAATTCGGTTACTTCGACGGTAGCAATTCCAGACATGATATCCGACATGGCATAGGGGATAACCAGCTCATTGTTGTGGATAAGGGCGCCGCAGGTATATACCACATTGGGGACATATCCCTCTCTCTCCTCCTCGTGCGGGACCAAAAGCGGCTCGTTCAGGCGGGCGATGATTTTTGCCGGATTTTCAAGATCAAGCAGCAGTGCGCCGATGCAGTACTGGCGCATGGGCCCGACACCGTGGGTGAGCACAATCCAGCCTTCGCTGGTTTCCAGGGGTGAGCCACAGTTGCCGATCTGAATAAATTCCCAGGGTCTTGTCGGCTCCTGAATGATCTGGGACTCCTGCCAGAAATGGATATTGTCCGAGAACATGATGTGATTATTCTCACCATCCTGACGTGAGAGCATTACGTAGCAACCCTTTATTTTTCGGGGGAAAAGAGCCATGCCCTTATTTTGAACGGCTTCACCGTTAAGGGTGATAATTTTGAAATTGATAAAATCTTTTGTTTCAATCAGCTGCGGCAGAATTTTAAAACCATTATATGCCGTGTAGGTGGCATAATAGGTGCGGGCGCCGTTTTCATCAAAAAACTGCACGAACCGTGCATCTTCAATTCCGCTGCTTTCGTTTTCCGATACTGGAAAAATCACTCGTTCCGATATGCGGTGATCAGGCCGGAAATTTATTTCGTAATTAGAATTGGCCAGCCAGTATATGATTTCGAAAGTTTCATTTTGACGTTGCTCGGGAAAAACAGACTGTGACTGAAGCGCTACAATCATTTGTTGCAGTTCATTATAGGCGAAATTTTCCGACAACCGGTCAAGCATGTAGGCGGTCACCTCATTACACGCTTCCATTTCGTTGAGCTTCAGCTGGAAGAGATAACGGTCATAAACCGGATTTACATGTATATCCGGGGTTTCGACATAATCGCTGACCGGATCGAATATAACCGTATTGTTCTGGTCAAGAATACCGCTGCGAAATACAATGGAGGAAACATGTCCTTCGCCGGTTGCACGCAGGCTCATGATAAAGCGCAGGCTGCCCTTGTCCACTTTGCTTTGATTCGGGTGCTGGACGATGGAAGGGTTGAAAAGGGCTGCTGATTCAATCGAATATTCCATGGTAAAATAGGCCCCGATAAGCGCACACCGGGCTGGGCTGAGCACGGCTTCCTGAGGGATGCAGTGCCGTATCACATTCAGGTTATTTCTAAAAACATGTTTGATGTCTTTGTGTCGCTCAGAAAAATCAAGCATAATCTGTTCAAGCAGTTTTTCGGCTTCAGCGTCAGACAGTGCGTTGATGCGATCAATAATTTTTCGTATGCGATCCGGGCTGTCGGGAATATGAGGGCGGGTTATTACGCGCGACGTGTCCCCGAGAATTTTCTTTTTTTTTCTTTTGACTTTTGGCATCTGTCTGTTTTTTGTATCCATAGTTCGCAACAATCAAACCCGGCTTAAAGCTGTTTGAATAAATTACAGCGCAGGCCGGCTTTTGGTGAGGCACAGCCCCACAAGGTCCTGAATCTGTGCCGTGCCGGCACACATGACGGTATCCGCACCGCCCCAGTATATTTTTACGGTGCCGTCCTCTTCGGGAACAGCGCCGCAGCTGAAAACGACATTGGGCACATACCCGCTCACCTCCCAGGGGTCCTCTGGCTGCAGGATCCACTCATCGGAAACGCCGATCAATCGGGACGGATCCTCCAGATTGTGCAGGGCCGCCCCCAGACGATAGACCGCACCGGCCATGGTTTCGAAAACGCCGTGGTAGATGGAAAGCCAGCCTTTTTGGGTCCGGAACGGCGGTGCCCCCGGGCCGATCTTCATTTCGTCCCAGTGGTACTTAACCGGTTTCATAATTACTTTTGAGTCTCCCCAGTGGATCAGATCGGGAGAATAGGAAATCCAGATCGACCAGGGAGAGATCTCCGAATGCGGCCGGTCCAAACGCGCGTATCTGCCCTTGATCTTCTTGGGAAATATGACTACGTTGCGCAGATCGGCCTGGGTGATCAGCGCAATGCGCTCAACGGTTTCAAAGTCCTTTGTCCGGGCAACTGCAATGCGCACCCCATGCCGGGAATATGCGCTGTAGGTGAGAAGATATTCGCCCTCTACGGGATTTATGCGCAGATCCTCAACCCCGAATTCCTCATATTCTGCAAAAATGCTATCTGTTGCCGGCACAAGAAATGGTTCAGGCTGAACCGTAAAGGAAAAACCGTCTTCGCTGTCTGCCCGGCCGATGATGGAGCGACCGTTTTTGAGATGGGACCTGAAAAGCATGATGTAGCGGCCATTATGCTTCACGAGCCCGGCATTGTGAACAGTTGCAACAGGATAGGGGACATCATTCCTGGTGAGAATGGGGTTTTGGGGGGATCTTTTAACGATGTTTGCGGTTGTAAGCATATGCTATCCGGAAGCAGCATTATTAATATGTATAATTATTATCTTTAGCCTGTAATCCGATCAAATTCAAGACCCTGGAAATCAACCTTCTTCTCTGGAACCCTGCGGGCCGGGGAGCTTGAAACGAATTGTAGACTTTTAAGCCCTGCCGTAGTCATCCTCAAGGCGCTCGATATCGTCCTCGCCAAAATAGTCCCCCGTTTGAACTTCTATGAAAACAACGTCTTCTGAACCGGTATTTTTTATCCTGTGGCGGGATCCTCCGGGGATGTTGACTGACTCGCCGGAACCGAGTTCTAATGTTTTGTCATCCAGCGTAACTTCCGCATGGCCGTCAAGGATATACCAGTGTTCATCCCTTCGCCGGTGTCGCTGCAGGCTCAGGCGTTTCTGCGGATAGACAACGATTCTTTTGCTTTTGAAAGTGTCCTCATCGGCAAGCACTCGGTAAAAGCCCCATGGCCGATGGTCCTCACGTTTCGTTTTTTCAAGGACCTGTTCATAAACAGCAATATATTTTTCCACCATGCGGTCAACCGTAAAATGGTCCAGCACTGTTTGTCGGCAGCAGACCCTGTCGATTTCCGCAAGCCGGCCAACGGCATTGACGGCCTCATTGGTGTTTGAGACCAGGAATCCGTTTTCACCGTCCCGGATTAGCTCGGGCATGCTGCCGCGGTTGATCGCAATTACCGGAGTGCCGCAGGCCATCGCTTCAACAACCGAGAGGCCGAACGGCTCATTGAAATTTATGGGGTGCAGCAGCGCAGCAGCCTTGCCGAGAAGATTGTTTCGTTTTTCAGGACCAGCACTGCCAACGCACACAACCCTGTCATTGTCAATAAACGGCTCCACATGCAGCTTGAAATAATTTTCATCCTGGATAATGCCGGCCATGATAAGTTTTTTATTACAGGCTTTTGCAATCTCGATGGCCTCTTCTGCGCCCTTGTCATGGTGAAACCGGCCGAAAAACAGCAGATAGTCGTCCGGCTCCGTTTGGAAATCAAACTGGTTTATATCAATGCCGTGATGGATGGTTTTGATATAGTCAAGATCCGGAGCGCGATCGGCATCGCTGATGGAAACATAAAAAACCTTCCCATTATATTTCCGGTAAACCGGTAGGATTCCGGGCGATGAAAAACCGTGAATAGTGGTTATAACCGGGGTGCCGACAAGGCCGCTGTAGGTCAGCGGCAGAAAGTCGAAGTTGTTGTGAATGATGTCAAACTCGTCGGCATGCTCAAAGAGCTCCGCAATATGAAGGCCCTCCCACACTTTCGGCACAATACCGGGGTCCTCTTCATAGCCCCGCGCGCACACGGCATGCAGCCGGGCGCTGGTCTGCGAATCAGCAGTCGCAAACAGGGTAACGTCATGGCCCCGTGCTATCAGACCCTCGGTCAGGAGTGACACCACGCTTTCCCAGGGGCCGTAGTGCCGTGGCGGCGTGCGCCAGGCAATGGGCGAAAGCATTCCGATACGCATAGCTAGTCTTTTTCCCCGACTGACGGCTGTGATGACTGTTTTAAAATCTCATCGGCATACAGTTTTTGGAGCGTCATCAGTGAGAGCAGCCAGGCAAGTGTCGACTCGGCACCCTCATTCTGATTAATGCCGTCAGCCATCAATCCGTCACGGCAGCCGCCGGTTTTTGCATCATACAGGGGCATGTTCAGGTCGTTTTGGCCCAGAAACCAGTTAAAGCACATAACCGCACTGTCGATCCAGGTCTTGTTCCGGGTGATGTTAAACGCCTCCACACAGGCCTCAATCATGGCATTGGACTCGATTGGCTGCTGGTCGAAACGGGACGGGGAGCCGCCTTTTTCATACCACCCGTTATTGCCGATGGGAACAAAGTGCCCCTCTTCGGTCTGAATGGTGAACAGCCAGCTGAGGGATCTTATTCCCATATCGATCATATCGCTGCGCTGCATCCACTGGCCGGACAGCAGCAGGGCATGCGGCAGCTTGCCGTTGGCATAGTTGAGCGCATTCTCCAGCCAGGGCCATTTCTTTGTTGCGCTGCTTTTAAACTGATCAAAAAGCCTGTTCGCAAGGAATTCCCTAACTCTGCGCACTTCACTGTCTCCTGAAAATCTGGCCAGATAGGCATGCATGCCCACAAGGGTAAAAGCGATTGCGCGGGGCGAGCTGAAATGCTCGACAGCTTTCAGCGCCCGGTTAAAAAGGGTGGTGGTCAACGCCTGCAGCCCGGGATCGTCAAGAAAAGCGACCGCCTTTCCCAGGCCCCACAGCGCCCTGCCGTGCGCATCCTCTGAGCCAACATCCTCCAGCCACTGCCGCGAATAGGTCATAAAATTACGAAAGCGGCCGGTATCATCATTGAAGGCATACAACAGAAAGCTGAGATACTGGTTGCTGAGAGCATCAAAAAACTTGTTGTCCGTAGGTATGTATTTCCGCCCCATGGCAGCAACTATCAGTGCCCGGGCATTATCATCGGTGCAGTAGCCATGAACGCGGTTGGGGATGGTATGGGTGGCATGCTGCAGAATACCAGTATCATCGGTAAGGGTTTTCAGGTGATCGAGTTTCAGCTCAGGAAGCTCGAAATGTGTGATGGATTTAATGTTTTCGACATATGTATGCCGGGGATGCCGGGCTCGCTCGCGTCTGGCCTGGCTGAATACCTCAAGATATTTTCGGGCAACCTCTTTCCACACTGCTTCACGGCTGAATGTGTAAGCTTTTTTGCGGATTATGTGACGGGTGGTGTCGTTATCGAGTAAGGCGATGATCTGTTCGGCCATGGCCGCAGGATTTTTAAATGGTACGATTATCCCCCGTCCTTCGGCCAGCATTTCGGTTGCATACCAGTAGGGGGTTGAAATGACGGCCTTGCCGGTTCCCATGGCATAGGCCAGGGTCCCGGAAGTGATCTGGGCTTCGTCCTGATAGGGGGTTATATAAATATCAGCGGTACCGAGAAACTCACACAGCTCATTCAGCTCAACAAACCGGTTCTGAAAAATGACATGCTCGCTGATATCCAGCTTGCGCACGAGCTGCTGCAGGCCGATACGGTACTGCTCCCCCTGGGACTTCAAAACATGCGGATGGGTTGCCCCCAGGATAATACAGGTAACATCCGGATGCTTTTCAATAACTGCCGGAAGCGCCTGCAGCATGGTTTCGATGCCTTTGTTGGGGGAAAGCAGGCCGAAGGTGAGCAGCACCTTCCGGCCCTCAACGCCGAACTGATCTTTGTAATAGTTGGGATCCATAAACGGCGTATCAGGAATGCCGTGATGAATAAAAGCTATTTTCTCGTCCGGAACGCCATAGATATCTTTCAGAAAATCAATAGCCTTCCGGCTCATGACGACAAATCTGTCGGACAGGTCGGCCAGCGTGCGCATGACTTCAAGCTGTTCCGGGGAGGGATCCTTCAGAACCGTATGCAGCGTTGTCACCACCGGCATGCGCAGCTCCCCGAGAAGCTTCAGGAGATGGCTGCCGGCCGGGCCGCCGAAAATTCCGTATTCATGCTGCACACAGACAATATCAGCCTGGTTGATATTGAGAAAAGCCGAAGCAGTGCTGTAATCGTTCAAAATATTCTGGTTGATCTCGAATCGCACCTTTTCAGGATATGCATATCCCTCGGGCTTGTCATTCATAGCAACCGTCCAGCAATGGATGTCGGGCGCTTCTGCGGAGAGAGCTTCAGTCAAATCCGTTGTAAAGGTTGCAATGCCGCACTGGCGGGGCACATAATTGCCGATGACGGCAACCGATCCGATTCCATCATAATATTTCATAACCGATGGCATGCGGTAGAACCTCCAAAGATATAAATGTAATTGTTTCTCAGTGAAATGTATCTTAATTTTTAATAGTTCTATAACGATGTTCAGATCACTTTGTCTTCTGTATCTCTGCTCTCACACTCAACCGTTTTCGTGATCTGCATATGTGCGCAATGACGCAAGTGCAAGCTTTGCGGCGCATGGCACAGAAGCCGCAACTGAGTCAAGTTTCTCAAGCTCAAGCAAAACAGACTTCAACTCAGGCCACGGTTCATCTCCGATCACGGACCGGATAACGTGGTGTGCGCCTTCACGAAGCCACAAGGAGTCGGGCTTTGCCTGAAGAAGCTTAAGCAGGTGTTTGACCGCCGGCATGCCGAGCGCTGACAAACCTTCTGCGGCTACCCACCGTATTTCAAAGCGCTCATCCTCAAGGGCCTTGAGCAGTCCGGGAATGCAGTCTGTGTCGTTAATCTGCGCCATGGATTTCGCGGCTTCCCAGCGCACCTGGTGCCTCCTGTTTTCAAGCAGACCGTTCAGAGACGGGATTGTCGATCTGCCGAGGGAAACAAGCTTCTGTCGTGCCTGAATGCGCCTCTGTCCGCTACGGCTTGCAAGGTCTGCGATCAGTTTTGCAATATTCTCTATTTGATGTGCGGAGGATGTAACGGATTTTATTACAAGTGCATGAGCCCAATACCAGTCCGGCATGGAACTGCACCAGATTGGTATATGCGGCAGGTTCATCATGCCCTCTTTATCAAGGGTGAGATAGACGTTTTGTTCGTCCGTATGCTCAATGGTATCCAAAGGAATGCTGACCTCTTCAGGTCCAATAACATGTTCACGACGCATAACCAAATGGGTTATCTGACCATTGGCCGCATCGGCAAGAAATTCATCCACCCTGCCGGCCTCTCCGTCTATGGCCTGTACGCGTGTGCCCCGGTGCACAGCCAGTTTATCCCCGGGTATACGCTTGTGCTGTATGGGGATCATAAGGTTTTCGGGAAGCACGTACGGCAGCATCAGGCACCCGGCCAAACTTCCATCAGGCACCTCCATCTTCACAAAATCCTGCTCTGCGAACCGGGGGAACCGGTTGAGTTCGTCTCCAGTGCATTGCAGGTGAATTTGTTCCGGAGTGATTGAACCAATCATGCCAATGGTTACCAAAAGCTCACGACGCGGCTCCTTTTCCTCCATGACGGCAATGTACGCCAGCGTCTGTGTAACCGGGTTAATAATAATATTCGTTACCGCGCCACAAACCCTGCCATCGCATTCAACCGCTGTATTAAGATTTATTTCCATATAAGCATTATTTTTTTTCGCCGTTCAAATTTATTTTTTTCATCCGGATTAAATGTTCAATCATTTTTTGCTCGAATTTTACTTTCGCCTCAGATATGTTTTTTTGAAAACCCAGGGCTATGGCTGCATCCGGAGCTTTTTTGGAAAGCTCAGCCTTTAAGTAAAGCTCCTTCTCGTATATCGTCTGCCGAAGGTCTTCAGTCGCCTTAATAAATGCTTCTTGTTCAGCATTTAGCTTCTTTATGGTCTCATCGCTTACATTCTCAGTATACCCGGGATACTTGCTGCCGCCCCCCCGCATCCCCGATTCATGAAAGCCGTATCTCATCATATCCTGGCCGTATTGCAATATCTCTTCAGGATCTTGCCCCCTCGTCCCGTATGAACCATAGCCATCTCTGTAACTGCCGGATACCCTATTTTGGCCAAAGGCATTCGAAGCCAACATGAAAGGTAAAACCATTGCCAGTATCATCAAAACCCTGCTGATACTATTATTTTTCATTAATAATCATCCTTTCCATCAGTATGTATGGTTTCAATACCCTTTTTTCTTTCGGGTGAGGTTACTACCGCTCAGAGCTTATTCATCCCGAAGAAGTTCTTTCTAGCCTTTTTGTTCAAAATGAGCACGTGCCAGTTCCCCCAGAGCATCTGAGATTTCCTGTTTTGGGACCACTGCATTCACGATGTTTTGAACCTGGGATCGGGAGTATTCAGCCTCTTGGTCATCCGGGTGCTCCGCGATAACGCCCCCATAAAGAACAAAAGCTTTATGCAAATCCTTCTCCGTATAGTGCGCCACATAAGCCTTCGCGTACTCTTGGCCTGCTTTTGTAGGCATTGTTGAGTTTTCCATGTCTAATCCTCCTATAGGGTTTTACTACTTAATAATATATGTTAAATTCGATGAAAAAGAAATCAGCCAAAGGAACGAAAAAGGGGTTAACTCTTTGGATTGAAGTTTTTCGCCGGCAAAAAACCGGGAAATTTTAGTGGAACTGCTGCATCAGATTTGCATTTGCCGTTCGCTTCATTGGGATGACAAGGTATGGTTTTTGGATGTCAAATTTGCGCATACGTTCACTGATTGCGCGCAATTCTTTTTTGGCCGTGAAAACAGCAGTCTGGAAGGCCGTCTCTTCCATGTCGATGTCCGGCGCTCTGCGGTCGGGTATCAATTGCAGATCCGCGAATTGCGACAGCACAATGTTAACGATGGCTACGCCCGGCGCGCACGGAATTCCCCGCACAAACATTCTCCCCTGAGATGATCCGTTTAGTTGCCTGCTGCTACGGAGTTTGCAATAGTTTTGGCTGCAAGATAGACCGTAGTCTGCCCCTTGGCGCCGTGATGTTACATGTGTATAACGCTTATGGAATCGGATGTGCCTGATATCAGGGCAGCGTCCCATACAACGAGCCAATACCCCTTCTGTTTCCCGAATCCTGCTCGTTTGAGCCGATTTGTGACGGAATGGATAAGCTGCTGCTCGTTTTTCGGCAGCTTGACTAAAAACGGGATTACACCCCGCTCCAGGTTTAACTGCCGCATGATTGTATCATTGGCGGTAAAGGCAAAAATATCGACAGCGGGCCGTTGTTTTGAGAGCAGGCGTGCCATATAACCGTTATTTGTAAAAATAATTATCCCGTTATTGCTGAAATTGTCCGTAATTGCCAGCGCCGCCTGACTGATAGCTTCATGCAGGCTTTTCCATTGTGCTATACCGGATCGATTTTGACCCGGTGCTGTTTGCATCTGTTGCTCTGCTTCTCTTATGACTCCGGCCATCATTGCAACAGCGGCTACGGGGTGTTTACCTACTGCTGTTTCAGCAGAAAGCATCAATGCATCCGCGCCGTCAATAACTGCGTTTGCCACATCGGAAACTTCTGCACGTGTGGGCACCGCATGTTCGGTCATAGACTCCAGCATCTGGGTGGCCACGATCACGGCAACATTCTTTTCATTAGCCTTCCGTATAATTTCTTTCTGGAGAAACGGCACTTTTTCCATGGATGTTTCAATAGCCAAATCTCCGCGTGCAACCATCACCCCGTCGGCTGCATCCAAAATTTGATCCAAATTATCAAGAGCCATAGGCCTTTCTATTTTGGCAATCAATTTAGCCTTCGAATTGCCTCTTCTCAGCAGCCGTCGGGCTGCTGCCAGGTTTTTCTCATCCCTGACAAATGAAAGCGCAATAAAATCAACATTGTGTCGCAGTCCAAACGCGATAGCCTTGCGGTCCAAAACGGTAAGAACTGGACTCTGCCATGAACTTGAAGGAAAATTAACTCCTTTATTCGGCTTTAAAAGTCCACCGACAACTGTCCGGCACAGCAGTATGTCGGGGGTGCTTTTAACAACCTGCAGCCTTATCAGACCGTCATCGATCAGAATAGGATCGCCTTTTTTTATCGCTTCAAAAATTGAAGGGTAATTGACCTGCAAATATGTATCGTTTCTCCTTTGGCATCGTCTGGAAAATGTGATTTTACTGTTGGCACAGATCTCCCGTGCTTCCTTCAGCCCCTTTATCCTGACCTTTGGGCCGGGCAAATCCTGGAGAATTGCAGGAGAACAGCCTGCATGTTTGGATGCTTTTCGTATATTTCGGATTAACTTTTCATGCTCGCTAAAGCTGTTGTGAGAAAAGTTAACCCTGAATATATCCACACCGGCATCTATCAGCCTTACCAGCATTTCAACAGATGCTGTTGCGGGTCCGATTGTCGCAATAATTTTTGTTTTTTTTATCATGTTATGCATATCTTCCCTGCTCGGTAATGGACAGCACGGTTTGCCACAAAGTGCCCCGGGGTGATATATTTTTTAACAATGCATTTCTATTTGTAATTATATTCTGTCCAGTATAATTATGGATATCAATGAGTCGCACACGCAATACAGGGATCAAAGGCCCGTACAACCCGCCCTACAGCATGCTCCAGTTCCAAATCGATCTTACCATCATGTATATAGCGCCGTGCCGCAACTCCCAGTGCCCTCTCAATTGCCAGCATGTTATGCACGGTCGGGATAATATATTTTACAGCGGAGATACAATTGTTCTCTATTCTGTAATAATGGATCAGCGGACCCCGCGGGGCTTCTACCAGACCATATCCATCTCCATCTCGGGGGGTGTAGGGGACATCCGTGTCTGCATTGTCCAGCGGCTGTTGTAGCAGCTCAATTGTCCTCTCCAGGGCATACACCAACTCAATTCCGCGCGCCAGGTCATACAGCAGAATTGCATGAGACGGTATCCCGAAGGACTCCTGGAAACGCGCCCGGTAGCTGTCTGCATGCGGTGTGGAGAACGCAGCCGTGCTGTTCATTCGGGCCAGACTGTTAGCTCTGATTATAGAACCGTTATAACTTGTTTTAGACGCGTAGCTGTAATCGGATTCTTCAAAGGTAAGGTGTTTTCTGAAATCCTTTGGAGGAAAGCTTTCACAAACGGCACCATCCGGATTTAGTATGTAGAGAGTATCATTATCAAGCGACGGCCGATGAGACGAAGTAGATGTTATATAAAACGATGGTTCGTCATCACCCCAGGTTCCAATACGCTCCCGAAGATTCAATGAGAGTTCCCAGTAATGGTCGACGAGTTTGCAGGCAACAGGAATCGCACTCTCAATCTCTGTAAGCATTGCCGCGGCCTTTGCCTCCGGTATACCACTGGACACACCACCCACCACAGCCCTGACCGGATGGATGCACTGGCCTCCTGCAAGGGCTATCAGGTTAGTACCGGCTTTGCGTACATGAAGCGCTTTTGCAGTAATTTCCGCCATCTGTTTTTTTTGATCACTATCCCCCTCCATTAAAAAAATGCTTTCGCTTCCCAAACGATCGGGCATCGACATGAGAAACAGTGAGGTCGCCTGATTCTGTATCAGCTGCCCCAGGAGCATAAGCTCTCGTATTTTTTTAGCAATCGGAGGCGGCTCAACACCAAAAACATCCTCCAGGGCTTTTATCGCCGTTACATGATGCGCCGTTGAGCACACGCCGCACAGGCGCGATACAATGACCGGTATTTGTTCACTCGGAACTCCCGTCATGAACTTTTCAAACCCCCGAAACTCCATGGCCTTAAAGCGAGCGGACACGGATCCGGCCCTCATATCGATAACGACTTGCGCATGTCCCTCTATTCTGCTAAGTGGATAAATGATCTTTGCCATATCAGATAAATTTCTCTTTTTTTCTCTCAAAATCACCCTTTTCTGCATGGTCAAAAAACTGAAACAAAAACAAGGACATACAAGGTGAAAAAAGCGCCCGGTCGACTTCTTCTGGAGGAACCTCCGTCAAAGAAGTGAAAATTTGCTTAATGCTTACCATCCAGTCGCCGGACTTCTTATCGATAAAGGAATCAGATGGCCCCCGGCACCCGACACAGGGATATCCTGCATGTGTACAGGGCGCCTGGCAGCCGCCCCGGGTTGAAGATCCGATACACAAATAGCCCTGATTGATCAGACAGATATCCGGTATAACGGCACCTTTTTGCAGTCCGAAGAAACCGGATGGTCGCATGTCTTTACGCTTCTTTTTCCCACATTCACTGCAAACACTTTTTGCCGCTTTAAAATCGGGAGTAAGGTCCAGGAGCGCCAGAAAAAGATTGGGGGTAGGCGGGCACCCGGGAAGATACAGGTCTACCTCAGCCACTTCATCCACGGGTTTGCATTTCGGCATTATTTCAAGTACATGTCTGCGTTCTTTCTGGTGAATAAAAAGCTCACGGACTCCATCCCGCTGCCCAAGATTTATGACGCCGCCGGAAATTGCACAGGTTCCAACGGCGGCGATCTGTTTCGCCTTCCTGGTTGCCTGGCGAAGATTATACATATCTTCGTCTGTGTGGACGCCGCCGGTTACAAGCAGCAGATCAACATCTTCCATATCTTCCGCTGATATAACCAGCGGCATATACACAAGCTTGCAGGTATCAACCCATGTTTCAGAATTTAAAAACGAAACCTCGCAGCCGGAGCAGCCGGTCAGCTGTAAAACAGCAAATTTTTTTGGCTCCATAATTTTTAAATCTTTCACTTGGGCCTTTTGTTCATTTCTTTCACTATAACCTCGGCCCCATATTGCGCAAGCTTTTCGGCACTGAGCCATCTGGCGCCCTGCTTAAAAAATTCAACCGCGTCAAGCATGTTTTCAGACAACGTCTGCTGCGTTTTATCAAAGGTATAATTCCAGAGGGTTTTTCCTGTAAACACATTTACCAAATAGACAGTAAATGCCACTGATGCCGGTCTCGTGGAATCCCGCTGGCCACTGCCGCGCTCTCTGAATCTCCACACGGTTCCCACAACAATCAAATCGGTTTTCAGCCTTTCGCCCAGGGCCTTTGCAATGATTCTTGGAGTATCCATCTCTTTGTTTGGAGCAAGTGTGCTGTAGACAGATTTCGTCTGAGAAAAGGGCAAAACCTGAACCTGCACATTTCCCTTCTCTTCGAGAATTCTCTGAAATATTTCAGTAACGATGTTTTCCGCTCCTGCCATAAGATTTTCATCCTCGAAAACAAGCTGCGACAGCTGTGCATCAAGGGGAAGCCGCACTTTTTCCAAAGCGTCAATATTAATCCTGCCCCTGAGAAACGGCATGACGGCTATCCGATTTGAGCCAGGATCTACGAGTACAGCCTCCTGAGCGGAGGCCGTGCCCTGCGGTCCGGAAAGCACAAGCAGGGCAAACAGCAGTATGATTGCGCTTTTGTAATGGTTTTTCTGCATGATAGTCACCTTCCATTTAGTGTTAGCCCCAAAACAACCGAAGAATTCTACTGCGGCGGCCGTAAGGCACGAATCTACAGGCTGTACTCCCTGCGGCCTCATCACCGGACAACAAGTACGATTCTTCGTCCTTCGGTCCGTGCAGCCTGTATCTCCGGGCCTTACAACAGCCTCGCAACGAATCCTCGCTTGATTTGGGGCTACTTGCTTTTCCACAAACCGTGCAGGTTGCAGTATGCCCTGGCGCACGTTATGTCTCCATCTGTTTCAAAAACGGCTTCCGGATTGTCGCCGGGACTCATATATGCGCGATACAGTCTTTTGTCCGTTAAAATGCTGATTGTTTTAATATGATGTTCTGCCTCCATTGGGTGCGGTACGCTCCCTACCGATACTTTCACCGTATTTCCGGTTTTTTCAATGACCGGGACGTGTTTTTCCTGCGCGGCATCAACCGTGTTCGGTTCCAGCAGCTTCATTGGTTCATCACAGCATGTCAAACTGCCGCCGGCGTCATGCACCACACTGATAAGATTACCGCATTTGTCGCATTTGTAGATCTGGTCTCTCTGTGTCATGCTACACCTCCCTGTTGTTGTTCTGCATTTGTTGGTTTTGTACATACGGTACTTTTGTTTTTGCTGATTATCATATTACCTTTGCAGATAAATAAACTGCTTCGTTTCATATTATGCACAAGCTTTTTTTCTGGAACGCTTGAAAAGCTTGATACTTTCATGGGCCATCAAAAACAGTATCGCTGCTATCACAACACTGCCCCAGTCATAGGCAGACAAAGGTGCAAACCCTAAAAATGAATTGATGAAAGGCGTGTATATCGCCGTCATGGTAAATCCGATTGAAATAACAACAGACCACAGCATTTTCCCGTTGCTAAAAATATTGCGGTTAAAAAAAGACTCGTGGTTGTAGCGTCTCGACAGAATATTAACAAACTGACAGAATACGATCGTGGCATAGCTCAGGGTGGTAGCCCGTGCATACAAGCCGTGTGACACGCTGAGCTCCGCGCCTGTCCGCTGAATGAACACCCCAAAATTGGCAAAGGCAAGACCGCCCATTAAAAAGCCCAGAAACAGTATTTCACCGATAGTGTGCTTGTTCAATATATGCTCTGCCTGGCTGCGCGGCGGCGAAGTCATTAAGTCTTTAGAGCCCGGGTCAAAGGTAAAAGCGGTAAGAGGAAGAATCTCAGCCAGTAAATCAATGGCCAGAATCTGGATGGCCAGGATGGGGATCGGCCAGCCGAAAAGAGCCACCCCCACAAGCCCCAGGCAAACGATGCTGAGCTCCGCCCCGTTGCTTGTCAGCGAAGCTATGATGGTTTTTTTGAGATTGTTGTAAATGGTGCGCCCTTCCTGTATGGCATAGACAAGCGTTGAAAAACTGTCATCAAGAAGTATAAGCTCGGAGGATTCTTTAGCCACGTCCGTTCCAATGCTTCCCATGGCGACTCCGATGTGCGCACTTTTTAGGGCCGGGGCATCATTAACGCCATCGCCCGTAACCGCGACGACCTCGCCGCTGTTCTTCAGAACTTTAACAATGCGAAGCTTATCCTCAGGCGAAACGCGTGAGAAAATAAGCGACTCATGTTCCGACATGGTTTTCGCCAGGCTTTCATCTCCCAACCCGGAAAGTTCCTCCCCGGTTATCACAGCTGCATCGCCCTCATCTTGAGACAGGTTAATCTGCTTACCGACTGCCTGCGCGGTAATTGCGTGGTCACCGGTCATGATAAATGTTTTGATATGGGCTTGATGAGCACTCTGAATCGCCTCCCTGACGCCCTCCTTCGGCGGGTCGTTCATGGCCATCAGCCCTAGAAAAGTAACGTTTCTTTCAACTTCCTCCATTTCATAGTCTCGAGTACTGTCGGTAAGCTCCCGGTAACCAAAGGCAAGAACACGCATGGCTTTTTGGGAATATTCCACATTCAGCCCATTGAGCATATCAACATCCTGATCGCTCAACTCTGTTCCCCCCCCATCCTTGTATATATATTTGCTGACGGAAAGCACGGATCCGAGCGCACCCTTCATGCATAAAACTTTTTTCTGATCAAACTGTCTTACAGAGCTCATCCTTTTACGATCAGAATCAAAAGTGAATTCCTGAAGCTCCGGGTTTTCTTCATCCTCACGGGGTGAGCGCGTTCCGAGTTTGGTCGAAACGGTAATCAGCGCAGCCTCGGTCGGGTCACCGATGGGATACCAGCCCGGGTGGTCTTCGTCGGGCGCGTGAATTTCAGCATTCGATGCCATGGTTCCCGTATCGAGCATTATTTCTATCTTGTCAATCTGTTCCTCAGTAAGTGTATTGCCGCTATCATCAACAATGCTGCCCTTCGGTTCATATCCGGTTCCGGTAACCTCATATTGCCGGCCGTCAAACCATACATATTTTACGGTCATCTCATTCTTCGTGAGTGTTCCGGTCTTGTCCGTGGAAATCACCGTAGTCGAGCCAAGTGTTTCAACTGAGGACAGTTTTTTTATAACCGCATTTTTCTTGGCAAGCCTGGCAACGCCATTGGACAGCGCGACGGTAATCTGCATCGGCAGGGCCTGGGGAACCACGGCAACCGCAATACCCAGCGCATAGACCATCGCAAGATTCAAGCCAAGCCCCTGCCAAAGTGTAACGCCGAACAAAACAGCGGCAATGATTACCGCAAACACGGTAATTCTGTTCGCAATGCGCTGCAGCTCCAGCTGCAGCGGTGTTTTTGATTTCTCTTCTTCCTGGGCCAGGCCGGCAATTCTGCCCAACTCCGTGTTCATTCCGGTTGCGGTAATAACTCCCTTGGCGCTGCCCGAAGCAACCGTGGTGCCCAGGTAGGCCATGTTGTCACGGTCCGCAAGGGAGCATTTGTTTTTAATAGTATTGCTGTGCTTTTCCTGCGGCATTGACTCGCCGGTCAGAGAAAAATCATTGGTCCTGAAATTAAACGCTTCAATGATGCGGACATCGGCAGGAACTTTGTCCCCCTCCTCCAGCTGCAGCAGATCCCCCGGCACAAGTTTCGCGTGCGACAGCTCAGTCAAGGCGCTGTCTCGCAATACTTTTGCGGGGGACTGTATAAGTTTTTTCAGGGAGTCCATGATATGTTCAGCCTTGTGCTCCTGCAAATAACCGACAACAGCGTTGATCGCAACGATAATCATCATAATGGATCCATCGCGATAATTTCCGATGGCAAAGGAAATCATGCCGGCGATAATCAGTATAATCACAAGGACATCTTTGAACTGGAATAAAAACTGCAGCCACTTCGGGATTTTTACGGAGATAACGAGCTGATTTTCTCCATGCTGAGCAAGACGTTTTTTGGCTTCATTATCGCTCAGCCCGCGTGCATCGGTTTCCAATTGTTGCAAAACGTCTTTTGCGGGTTTAAGATAAAAATCATTATGTTCCGACACTTTGCACTCCCCTGCGAATTGTTTTAGAATGCTTTTCAAGACATGATTTCCATAGTTACATGTTTCAAAATCAGGCTTTTTAAAAGAGCCACCTTTCCGGTGTCCTCGCTTGACAAAAGCGGCACCAAGTGCTCGATTTGGCGCTCAACCTGATAGGTGTCTGTGTTTACGAGAATCATGGGAGTCCCAGCCTCCTCCACTCGGGCGACGATGTTTGCCGGGGGTACGATGCTATTTGTAAGAATGATTCCAGCTGCTTTGGACTCCAGAGCGGCCAGAATCATATCGGTTCTATCGCCTCCGGTAATAATGAGCATGCCCTCAGATTTGAACAGGTGCTTTTGCATAGCGGTATCCGCAGACATGGCGCCGATAAAAATATTTTCAGCCGTGCGGCGGAGATTGCTTTCTCCCGCCAGTACCTTGGCGAAAAGCTTTTCGGCCAAGAACTCCAGAGAAAAGTATGTCAATTCGCTTTGATGCTGCAAAACTCCAAGAACCGTGATGCCGAGCTTTTTTAGCTCGGGCAGGCATGCTTCGTTAAAATCAGCTGCATTTTGAACCTTGTTTACAATGACTCCCGCCAGATGGATGCCGGCCAGATTGACATTCTTTTTTACAAACAGTATATCATCAAGAATTGTGTCGTCATCACCGCTTGTTACAAAGATCAGCCGGCCGTTAAGATAGCGTGCAAGCGAGAGGGAATCCAGGTGGACGGATTCACCATATGGAATGGCCCGGCCGCCTTCAACAAACAGAATGTCCTTGCTGCTCCCAATTTCTTTTGCCAGCTCAATGACCTTATCCTTTATAGACGATTCATTATACATATAGCGCAGCTTGGAGTGGTCAAAGCCGATACTCATTGATTCCGGGCTGTCGGCCATGTTATACAGGTTCGTCATCAGGGCCGCATCATAATCCCAAAGCCTTTTTTTGCTGTAGATCAGCCTGTCGCCGAACGGTTTCACGTATCCGATCCTGCCTTTGATGTTTTCCGACAGCCCCACAATGACGGACGTTTTGCCGGAATTTTCTCTCAGCGATGACACAACGAATGTTTTCATCCTTTTCTCCTCTCAGTGCTTTGAAAGCAAAATTCTTACATCAACCGCCCGGGCTCCGCGGCCCTGCTCATAAACCATCAGGGGGTTGATTTCTATATCAGAAATGGTTTCGGTTTTTTGAATAAGGGCACCCAGCTTCAGCAGCGTGGTTACGACCGTCTCAATATCCTTTTTCTGCTCCCCCCTCGCTCCCAGTAGCAAGGGATACGAGCGGGTTTCCTTTATCATGCTCATGATTTCAAGGCGATTAAGGGGAAAGTAGCGAAAGGAAACATCCTTCATCACCTCAACATAGATTCCTCCTAGCCCGAACATTACGACAGGACCGAAGATACTGTCCCGGCGGGCGCCTATGATTGTTTCAACATCCCTGATGAGCATTTCTCTTATTTCAACACCCTCTATGTGTGCATCGGGTTTGTATTGCCTGCATCTCTGTATTATCGCCTGGTACGCGTCAATAATCTCGTCCCGATCCTCAAGATCCAGAATCACGCCGCCCACATCGCTTTTATGAATAATATCTTTGGAAACTATTTTCATAACCGCGGGATATCCGATTTTTTCGGCACAGGACACCGCCTCATCAAGGTTGTGTGCAACAAGGCTTTTAGGAACGGCTATTCCAATAATCTCCATTATCCGGTGCGCTTCATGTGCCAGCAAAAAGTATCGGCCATGTTCCATTGCGCTCCTGGTAATACATTCGATTTTTTGGGTGTCGATATCAACATTCTCGTATTCATCAGTTCTAAAACCAAGATATCGCTGATAGGCATACGACTTTCCGAGGCAGGCAACGGCTTCGTAGACATCTCCGAATACAGGGATGTTTTTCTTTCCAAGCGTGCTGATCACGTTTTCAATATCCGCGCCGCCGACGGTAACAAAAAGCAGGGGCTTGTTTTCGCTGCTGTACGATCTGTGATTTTTATCGATCACCTCTACAAGCTCCTCCGCCCGAAAAACAGCGGTTTCGCAATACAGGGCTATGCTTACACCTGTTTCAGCTCTGTTTAGTGAAATGTCCAGGGCCCTGTTGTATTCTGAGGAAGCGGCAGCGCCTGTGATGTCCACAGGGTTTTTCGTTGAGCCAAAACCGGGCGTAACCGGCGAAAACCATTTTTTCAGCTGTTCCGGATTATCATAGAGGTCGATGCCGTACTGCTCACAGGCATCCGTTGCCATCACCCCGATCCCGCCGCCGTTGGTAATAATTACCGCCCGGTCGCCCGTGGGCGCCGGAGAGTATGCGAGATACCTGCACCAGCCGAAAGCATCTCGGATACTGTCGGCGCGCAGCGCCCCGCTTTGCTTTATCACCGCGTCAACAATCTCGTCAGCGCCGGCCAGCGATCCGGTGTGGGAGGCGGCCGCCACCGCTCCGCGGGCTGACCGCCCCGATTTAATGACGACCACGGGTTTTTTTTCAGTGGCTTTTTTAAGGCTGTCGATAAAATTCCGGCCGTTTTTGATTCCTTCGATATACATGAGTATAACTCTGGTGCGATCCTCCCGGGCAAAATACTCAAGAAGCTCCGACTCGTCAACATCGCTTTTGTTGCCGACGGAGACAATAGCCGAAAGGCCGATATTTTCAGCTTTGGTCTTCCCGACCATGGCAAGCCCGAGTGCGCCGCTCTGGGTTATAATAGCTATGCTGCCGGGAAGAATGTTTCCGGGACCGAATGTTGCGTCAAGCGAGGCCGCGGCGGAGTACATCCCGAAAATGTTGGGCCCGATTATCCTCATGCCGTATGCGCGCGCGCAGTCCACGATTTTTTTTTCTTCCGCAATGCAGCCGATTTCTGAAAAACCCGAGGATATTACCAGATTATATTTTACACCTTTCCGCGCGCAGGCCTTAACCGATTCATATACTTTTGCCGCCGGAATTACCGTGCATGCGATGTCCACAGCGCCTTCGATTTCCTCGATACTTTTGTATGCTTTCAGTCCAAGGATTTCACCGCCGCCCGGGTTAACCGGGAAGATTTTCCCGCCATAACCACCGGCAAGAGCGTTTTTAACTATGATATGGCCGATTTTCTTCGTATCGCCCGACGCGCCGATTACCGCAATACTGCGAGGCCTGAATAAATAGTCAATACCGTACATGTGTTATGCCCTTTTACCGTGGCTTGAATGCAAGCCTTAGCTCATAAAGACCTTCGCTGCTTCTTCTCTCGATATCAAAGCCGCCTTTTTCAAAAAGGCTCATCATCGGCCGGTTGTCCGAAAGGACTTCGGCTGTGAAGCCGAGCAGCCCCTGCCGCTTTGCAAGGTACGTCAAATATGCCAGCAGCTCCGTGCCGACCCCCTTCCCCTGCCAGTCATCGCGGATGACTACGGCCACTTCCGCCGCATGGCTGCTCGGATCAGCGGCATACTGGCCGATACCGACAATTTCTTCTTTATCCTGGCGTGCTTTGACCGCGACAATGATCATTTCCTCTGTATAGTCTATTACGACAAAGTCCTGCAGCCGCTCATGGGGCATGTCCTGCCGGCTCGAGATAAACCGGCGATACATGCTCCGGTCGGAGAGCGAATAGAAAAAGTCCTTAACGAGCGGCTCGTCATTTATCCTGACGGGCCTTAAAAGCAATTGCTCGCCTGCTTTAATTGTTTTGCAGGTTTCAAGCGTTTCGGGATACTCACCCTTTTTGCCCGGTATAAAAGCCTGGTCTTTATAAATCAGCCCGTGCTTTTTTGCCTCCCCGATCAGCCAGGCCTTGAACTTCGGATGGGCAATGGCAATCAAATCCATTGCGCGCTCGCGGATGTTCTTGCCGTGCAGGTAGGCAATGCCGAATTCCGTTACCACGTAGTGCACATCTCCGCGCGTCAGCGTGACCCCGTCCCCCTCGGTAAGCAGCGGCACGATGCGTGAGTGCTCACCGTCGTTGGAAGTGGACCTGAGCGCGAGTATGGTCTTGCCGTTTTTCGAAAGCGTTGTTCCCCGCATAAAGTCTGCATGGCCGCCGATGCCGCTGTAAAAAGTGCTCCCGATCGACTCGGAGGTTGACTGGCCTGTCAGGTCGATCTGAAGCGCTGCATTGACGGCAACCATATTTTCATGGCGCGCAATGGTCAGGGGGTTGTTTGTATAATCAATGGGCCTGAATTCAACGGCGGGGTTGTCGTGAATGTACGCATAGGTCTCGGCGGTGCCCATACAAAACGAAGCGACGGTCTTGCCGCGATCAAATGTTTTTCTTGTGTTATCGACAACGCCCGCTTGCATTAAAGCAGCTATGCCGTCTGAAAAGAGTTCGGTGTGGACGCCCAAATGTTTTTTATTCTTCAATCCGGCCATAATTGCATTCGGCATACTTCCGTAGCCGACCTGAAGCGTGTCGCCGTCCTGCACAATCCTCGACACATGGCCGCCGATTTTTTGAGCAATCTCATCGGGTACGCTCGGTTTGTATTCCAGCAGCGGCTCGTCGTGAGGAACGATATAATCAATATCGTCTATGTGAACAAATGTATCACCATGCACGCGGGGCATGCGGGAATTTACCTGGGCAATAACCAGTGATGCGGTTTCTGCTGCCGCTTTAACAATATCCACGCTTATGCCGAGGCTCAGAAAACCGTGCTTGTCCGGCATGGAAGTTTGAATGAGTGCAATATCAAGGCATTCAAGGCCGCTGTAAAAAAGAGCCGGAACTGTTGAAAGAAAAAGCGGGCTGTAGTCTGCATCTCCCCGGTTGACCGACTCTCGCGAATTGTCACCGACAAAAAATGAATTAAGCCTGAAATTGCGCTTGAATTTGACATCCGCGTATGGAGCCACGCCGAGGGACCACACATGATATATCTCGGCATCGAAAAAGGCCTTGGGATTCTGATCCGCATAATTTGTAAGCGCACCTACGAGATATTGTGGCTCCCCGCACCCGGTACCTACAAAAATTCTGTGGCCCCGATGAACATTCTGAAATATTTTATGTTCTGCCGCAAACTTGTCTGGATGCTTGTTTTTAAGATTTTCAAGGAGATCGATTTCTTCATCTTCGTTCATAGGTTTCATCTAAATATCCTCAACAGGTTTTTCCTTTGCGGGTATTGTTACTCTGAAGCATGCTCCGCCAAGATGAGACTCTGCAACCTCAACTTTCCCCCTATGTACACCTGCGCACGCCTTTACCGACAGCAGCCCGAACCCGGATCCTTTCTTTTTTGTCGTATAAAACGCATCGAAAATACTTTTCCTTTTCTCTTTCGGAATACCGGGACCGTTATCATGGACCTCAAACACTATATGTTCTTCCTCTGCCTTCACAAGCATCTCAATAGTTCCGGTCCCTTCTGTTGCATCTGCCGCATTAAGAACAAGATTTATAATCATTTCATCAATTATTGCTGGATTCGCCACCGCCATGAGTGCTTGAGGAGCCTCAACGCTAAATGTACACCCGCGAACTCTCATGTGGGTGCGTGCCAGTTCGACACTTTCCCTAAACACCACGCCGAGGTCCGCATTCTCAAGCTGTCCGGGAAGACCTTCTTTCTCCGACAGTCTAAGGCGCTTCAGCATGGCTGTTATGCGGTCTGCTGCTTGTTTCATGTATTTGACAAGTTGACGGCCGGTGCTGTCCAAATCGGACGATTCTTTTAACAGATCAACTCCTGCATGAAAAGCGCCCAAAACATTGTTTATGTCGTGAGCAACAGAGGCCGCAAAAACACCAGCGATGGCCCGGCGCTCGGAAATAATAAGGGCATCCCGGTGCTTGATCAGTTCTTTTTCATTACGTGCAATTCGTCTGAGAAGATACCATGCAAAACCGAAAAAAAAGATTCCGGTTGAAAAAACAAAGGACAATCCCTTTATCAGCTCAATCAATTCAAGCTCGTCAATCGATTCTGAAACACCTGCGGCTATCAGGCCCGAAAGCCAGATATACAAAGAGCAGAGCACCAGATAAGCCAACGACAGCAGCGCTGCGACATTTACCGGCCTGAAAACCTGCTCGTTGGCGTCCCCCTGTTTTATATCCTCTACCAGGATCTTTTTGTTGGCCACAACTCACCTCCGTGAACAAAAAAGAAAGATTTAAACCACCCAAACAGCACAGTCTTTTGACTGGTTGACGGTGCGTCGGCAAACCGCCCCCATCTTGAATTCCCGGGCCCGGGTTGCGCCTTTGCGGCCCATGATTACGGTGTCGTACTGTCCGTGTTTTGCAACGCCGAGAATGTTTTTTGAAATGCGCCTGTCGGTCATGTTGCGGTCCACATAGAATTGAGAATGGATTGCGTTTGCATCGCAGCCGGCATCGACTAGGATTTTTCGAGATTCCTTAAGCAGCTGTTCCATTTTCTTTTTTTAACGCTTTTCATAAACATCTTCGATTTTTGCCCATAACGCCTTGTCGTCCGCTCCCGCGCACTCATAGAGCGGCGCGCAGCAGTGGTAGAGCATAAAATTAATATCACTCAATCCCCCAAGCATCCTGCCGGCGTATTCCACGATGCCGAGGCTGTCTTCAGAATCATCCAGAGAAATCAAAACGTTGCGCTGCAGGGCCTTTCCATCTACAACCCACACGGGGTGGTCGACCGAAAGCTCCAGCAGCTTGTTGGTGATGGTCCCGATAAAGATTTCGTCGATCCAGCTCATTCCTTTCTTTCCGACCACGATCGCGTCGTACTGTGCCGCGTCCGCCTCGCGAACAATGTCCCGCGCGACCCCGACGGTCTGCTTTAAGCTCTTCGTGTAAATACGGCTGTCGCTGAACCCTCCGGAGTGAAGCTTTTTTACGGCATCGGAGATATGTTCTTTTGCGGCCGCCTCTTTATTCTGAATCCAGGCCTCGAACTGCTTTTTGATCTGCGGGTCGAGCTCCTCCTCGAGAAAAAGCGGGGGCATGGATGGATAAATGTGAAGCAGCGACACTTCAATTTTCTCGTCCTTGCAGAACAGGTTTTTTACATACTCGACAGCGCCCAGGGCGTTTTTAGAGCCGTCAATGGCAACGAGAATTTTTTTCATTTTCGCAAGCCTCCTTTCACGTATTCAATTATCCTTTAAGGATTTCTTGTTTCGCACAGCCGATAGTATCCTGTAGGAATTTTTTGTCCAAATTGCCTGCCGGTGAAGGTGTCTCAAAAATTCGTTCCGGGATTAACATGTTGTCCAGGGAAAAACCCTCGCGAAATTTAAAACGGTATTTTTCCTGGTGGATCGTTTTTCCGATATCTCCAAGATTTTCCGGCGATAGATTATAGCCCGTCAGGCTAAGCGCATTTATGATCGTTTCCTTCAGATACAAACCACGGGCAAAGAAACAAACCACCAGGCTTGAGAGGACCTGCCGCCAATACTCATCATCAAGCAGCGCCCGGGCCGTCTCCTCTGGTGTAACAGCTTTTTTAAGCACGACCTTTTGGTCAAAACTGTATCCTCCGTTGTCCAGGTGGCTGTGGCGCGCTCCGATCAGGCAGCCGATGTGCGCTGCCGGGCCGGTGTGATATCCCGGCATTTCATTGCCGCCGAATGAAAGTGCAAAATTTTCACCGCCGTACCGTGCCGCAGCGTGTGCAACACCCAGCGCCAGTGACTTGTAAAAATCATTCGGCTGCTCGGCGATTCTTTCAACCGCCTGGATATAGGATTGGTGATCCCCCCATAAGAGCGATATGCCGTCGGTGTCCGCGGCCGAGATCAACCCCTTTCCAAAAGCCTCGGTTGCCCAGGCAAGCACCACACCTGTGCTCATGACATCGACTCCCAGCGCCTCAATCCTGTCCATCAGTTTCAGAAACCCTTTTGGATCGGATATCCCAAGCATGGCGCCGATTGCGTAAATGGGTTCATAGTCATAGCAGATCATGGATGTCTTGTAGAAATAGGCCTCGTCTTCATACGGCTCCCGCAGCGCCGCAATGTGGATACATCCCACCGGGCAGTGAGAACAGGCCAGTCGTCTGCCCAGGTAATGCTCAGCGAAATGCTCACCTGAGATTGTGGCAGCACCATCAAATCGGGTTTGTGAAAGGTTTTTTGTGGGAAGCCCCCCCATCTCATTCAGGGGCAGCACATTTTCAGCTGTTCCCAGATCATGGTATTTTTTCATGGTGTCTGATGAGACAGCCGCCTTGTATATGTCTTCATACAGCTTTCGGTAGGCCTTCTTATCTGTCACCGGCAGTGAGCGCTTCCCGGAAATAACCACGGCTTTCAGTTTCTTGCTGCCGAAAACGGCGCCGAGCCCCAGCCGCCCGAAATGCCGGTAGGTTTCGGTTGTGACCGATGCGTAGGAAACAAGGTTCTCGCCGGCCCGCCCGATGCGCATGATGGTTCTCAGTCCGGCACCTGATTCCCTCTCACGCAGGACCCGGCCGACAGTAAAGCAGCTTTCCATACCCCACAGCGCGGACGCGTCTTTAAAAAGTACCCGTTCGCCGGTTATGGAAAGATACACCGGCATCCTGCTCGCCCCTTTAATAACAATGGCCCCGAACCCTGCCATGCGTATGGCAACCGCGCTGCGCCCCCCGCAGTGGCTTTCCCCGAGATTGCCGGTCAGCGGAGACTTGAACATGGCAACTGTTTTCGAGGCAAGGGGAAACAGGCCGGTAAGCGGCCCGACAGCGAATATGATGGGGTTTTCCGGAGCCAGCGGGCCACACCCTTCCGGGCATTCTTCTAGAAGCAGCTGTGCGGCAACTCCGGCACCGCCCAGATATTTTTCAAAAAGATCCTTGCGGGTTTCGAGCCAATACGTTTTTCTGGATACATCTATATAAAGGACCTGTGCGAACATATCGTTTTTAAGCATCAGCCGTCACCTCCTTGCGTTCATGCTGCAACACGCCATGCGGGCAGTACCCTGCACAATAACCGCAGTAATTACAAATCATTGGGCTGTTGGTTTCGTCATCCCAGAAAACAGCCCCTACCGTGCAATACTCGCGGCATTTACCGCAGCTGATACAGGCATCGCTGTCCAGGCGTACGCCGCCGCCTTCCCGCGGGGTCAGGGCATCGACCGGGCAGATCTTTGCGCACGGCGGGTCGATGCATGACCTGCACACAACCACCACAAAACCGTGTTCCATCCCACCGGCTGAGCGCACGCCGATACAGCTTTTGGCCAGCCCCGGAGCGTTCTGCCTCCTGCTGCAGGCAAACATACAGCTCTGGCACCCCACGCATCTCTCTGTATCCTTCACTTCAAGGCGCATGTTTTATTCTCCTGCTATTCGTTTTCACATACTGTTCTTTCACAATGTGTCGGGAGGAATTTACCAGCATCAGAATGTTTTATTCATCAGTGGTAAAGTTTTTATTACCTGTCCCAATTGGATCAGCCTTCTTAGAGTATTTTTTATCTGCCTGTCATGTGTCATTGGGTATTATCCTTTCAGTAATTTTCCTTATAATAATGAAAGGGAAGCTAACCATCTGTTTTATTCCATCAAAAGAAGAAAGTATTCTTGCCTGGTTACTTACTTCGGCGTAAAATTCCTGCATGACGATATCTTCTTCAACTTCTCCCTGTTCTTTTACCATAGAAAGTCGGTGAAGTGCATACAAGCCGATTATAAAGGCCAGTGCAAAAAAGAAATCCCACTGCTGAAGATTCAAAGTCGGTATGTCAAACTCACCTGACGGGGTAATATATTTGAGCGTCCAGGCCAGTTGTCTTCCTGAAAAGAAATCCGCAAAGTTGCCTCCCAGGACAGGAGCTATCCCTGCTGCTACTGAATTTGCAATACTATTGGCTGCAAGATAGACCGTAGCCTGCCCCTTAGGGGCAAGTTTCAAGCTGATATTTCCTGAAGCCAGAGATACGCCAGCCGAAGATATACCCATAACAATATGAATAATAAAAAGCAGAGGAATCGTTAAAAAATACTTTTCAGGCATTGTGGTAAATGTCCATGCAAGTATCGATGCGATAAATACTGGACAACATATGGCAAGAACAGATTTATTGCTGAATCGGTCAGTGTACCTTCCCCATATTTTGAGGAACAAAAAGTTCATCATCTGGCTGACTATAGAAAGACCTATGATAAATGACATGCTCAAACCAAGCCTTTTAAGCATGTAGACCATAAAGAAAGGTCCGGCAAGGTTCACCGCAAAATTCCAAGAGCACATAAAGGCTATAAGCTTTCTGAAATTTTCATCTTTGAATGGCAGTAAAAGTAGTTTTAGTATTTTCTGCTTTTCCATTAATTGCGGCATTTGCAGTTCCGGGGTTTTTGCGAGAAAAAAAAGGCCTGTTACACCAGCGGCAAAACCTGCAAAAAAAAGTATCGAGTAGCCTGACAATTCATTGCCCGGAAATTGATTCTTCCAGAAATCAAGGTATAGTGCGGCAACAATACTTAAAGCGATTCCAACCGCAGTGCTTACGCGCATCCTTTTTGCAAAAAAAGATCCCATTATATTTTCCGGGATAACATCTCTCATCCACGAATTCCAGCTGCACCCGGAAACTGCTCCAAAAGCAGATACCAAAATAAGCAATACAAGCAATACACCGATCGCAACATCGGCTGAGAAAACAAACGGGCTAAGGGCAATTATCAGCCAGCACAGTCTGCTTAATGCCGCAGCTGTAACAGTAATAAATCTTCTGTTGCGAATTTTTTCAACCAGGAAAATTGACGGTAGCTGAAGCAGCTGGGCCAGCGGACCAATAGCCGCTAACAGTCCGATCGCAAAGTTGGAAGCACCAAGGTGTACTGCAAAAGCAACAAGAAACGCACCTCCGGTCAATATGCCCATTGCCTGTGAAGCGACACCATCCCTGATGATGTTTTTTAATGCAAATTCTATTTGAGTTTCACTAAGCGACTGCTGTGTTTTGAACCACATTTAAAATATCCTTTTTTTGTTCAAATTGTACCCGGTCATCAGCAGCCTGCTTCTTTGTTGACTTCATTATCCCTGTCTCCAAACCAGACAACCCGCTGCGGAAAGGCTATTTCGATTCCTTCTGCTTCCAATGCTTTTTTAATTTCAAGCAGCAGTTCCATTTTCACTGAATACCACTCGCTGATTGGAGACCAAACCCGAACAAGAATGTTCACGGAGTTGTCGCCAAAATTATCCACAAAAGCCTGGGGTTTTGGATTCTTGAGAGCAAAAGGGTGGTCGTCTATAACCGCCTTTATTATTTTGATTGCCTTGTCGGCGTCATCGCTGTATCTGATACCCACTATATATTCAAATCGTCTTACAATATGGTTGACGTAATTGATTATGCTCGAAGTAAATATATTCTGGTTGGGAATCCTCACATACAGCCCGTCATAGGTGCGTATGGTGGTGGAAATTATACGTATATCTTCAACATATCCTGTGTGATTATCAATATTAACCTGGTCTCCTATTTTTATGGGCCTTTCAATTATTAAAAAAATACCGGATATGAGATTTCCTATAATGCCCTGACTGGCAAAACCAAGGATGACACCGGCAACACCGCCTGCCACCATCAACCCGGATAGATTTATTCCAAGTACCGTAAGGGCATAAAAAATTGCGGCGGAAACGAAACTGTAAGTGATAATTTTTATGACAATTTCCAGTGTGTCCTGCTTGACCTTTTCTTTCAGTGTTCTCCTGATATAAAATGCTATCATCCTGGAGATAATAATAGCGGCCACAAAAACCGCAAGTATCATTACAAGATTGAAAACCGTTACCTTGTCATAAATTATCTTGTCTAAAATCATATGCCGTCCGCCATAGTAAAAGTTGATGACAGTACCGAAAGTTTTCTGACATTATAAAGTTCCAGAGACTTTTTCATATCCTTTTTTAACGGCGAAGAAAAAAATTCCGTCTCTGCGGTACTTTCACTCAAAATTTCCATTGAAGCCTTCATGGATACCCTTTCACTGCTGTAATAGATTTTCATACCATAGGCGTTAAATACGGCTTTTGATACCGGCACCCATCTTTCCGTTGTGTTTTTTATAGAAAGTTCCAGAATTCCAAGCTGAAAAGGATCTACTTCCGGTGGCGTGGAATATGCTAAGCTTTCCCAATACCGGCAAATGACGCCCCGCTGCTGATCTCCATATAGTGTATATTTTTGCGATGCCCGGGTAAAGATATCCAGGATATCATAATCCCTAACCCGCTTGATAAAAACACCGATAGCAACCGGGAATGTTAAATATATTTTGAAAGTGCTTCGAGGTTCAACAATAACAGACGTATCAATGTCGATAAGAAGATACTGCGTAATTTCCTTCGGCTTATTAATGGGCTCCACCGGATTAATTAATATGGTGGTTTTTTTTGCCAGAAGTGTTTTTTCTTCCTCCTCATCGTTGCATTTCCTTTGATAAACAAAGCATCCGTTCTGCTTTTGAATATTAAGCTGTATGTTTTCCGTTTCGAACGAAAGGGGTATATCGTGTGTGCCAAACATAATCGAACATCCCATTCCAAAATAATATTTACGTAGCAGTGCTTTAATTGGCGCGATTTTTGGGGCGCACTTTTCAGAGAATATTTTTAACTGCAGATTTTATTTTATTGTTTGATGCAGCTGCTGTGCAAGGTCCTCCAGTATTTTGTCAAACTGTTCACGCATCTCGAACATGTTTTTGCGCATTTGCAGGATAACCTCCACTCCCGGAAGATTTACCTCCATATCCTCCATAAGCGTTTTAGCCAGGCGCAGTCTCTCCACGTCTTTTGCAGTAAAGATTTTTCCGGAGGGCTCGCTGTCCGGAGCAGATTGGATAAGGTCTTCTTCTTCAAGCCTAACTATAAAGGTCTCATCAATCTTCAGGCTGTGGGTTATTTCTGTTACCGTCCAGTATTTTTTTTTCATTTTTCGTGCCTCCCACTTTGACTTCTGCATAATTTGCGAAACCAACCTAAAAATGGGAATAAAAATCTTTCCTCAGATCACCCTGATAGTGCTTTTCAATCTTTTCTACAGCATCCAGCACCTCTTTGTCTCCTGTTTGGGGCCCCTTAACAACCAATTTTGCCATTAAATCGCCGCATTTTTTGGTTTTAAAGTTGCAGGCCCCTTTGCCTTTCAGTCTCAAAACATGGCCGCTCTGGCTGCCGGGAGGTATCTTCAGGTTGACATTACCATCAATGGTGGGAATGGTAATTGATCCACCGGCTACGGCTTCACGAACCGTTACCGGCACTTCCATGTTTAGATTATCCCCCTCCCTTATTAATAATGGATGTGTTTTTATGTGGATAAGCAGATAGAGATCACCATCCGAACCATTAAGCCCTGGTTCACCTTTACCGGCTACACGCACCTTTGTGCCTTCAGCAACACCCGGGGGTATAGACACTTTAATGTTTTCTATCCCCCGAACCCGCGCCGCACCGTTGCACTGCCGGCACGCAGGGCCACTTTTCCCGGTGCCTTTGCAATCCGGGCAAGGTTTAGTAAACTGCAAGGGACCCTGCGCGATGTTTATTCTCCCGGATCCCTTGCATGAGCTGCAGCCGGCAACTTTGGAACCAGGTTCCATTCCCGTTCCCTGGCATCTAGTACATTTTTGCATTTTACTTATGGATATTTCAGTTTCAAACCCCTTCAGGGACGAGATCAGGTCCGTGGGCATATCATACTGAACATCCCTTCCTCGGTAGGACATTGTGGGTGTAAAGCCGAGATCCCCGGAGCCGAACAAATCCCCGAAAACATCCTCATAGCTTGTATACTTTCCAAAATCCTCCGCGGTCTCCGGGCGGGATGTGCTCCACTGCTTATACTGCCGGGCCTTGCCGACATCGAAGCTTGTCTTAAGTCCGTCTTTCCCAAATTCATCATACAGCTTTCTTTTTTTGTCATCGCTGAGACAATCATATGCTTCTGATATTGTTTTAAAATTGTCCTCCGCTTTCTTGTTGCCCGGATTGATGTCGGGATGCCATTTTCGTGCAAGCTTTCGATAAGCTTTTTTTATGGCTTCTTTAGAGGAAGTCCTGGTTACGCCTAAAATTTCATAGTAATCCTTAGCCATTTGAAAAATTCCTGATAACTGCTGTTAAAATCGACATCCGGAATAAACTCTCAACATACAGAGCGACTTATATAAAAAGCTATTTAATGCTCGGTATGGGCACGGTTTGCATGGGAAATATTTTTCACATGCTTTTAACCGGATACTTTTTAACATGGGTCAAGAGCTTATTGAGGCTTGCTGTGGCATAGCCAATACATAAGTCAGCCGCTCCATAGTAGATATGAACCGTGTCGTCTTTTACAATCCAGCCGCAGGGAAAGACCACGTCATCAACATCCCCCTCCCGCTCGTAGTGAGTACTGGGCCCGAAGATCCATTCATCGCTTCGGTGAGTCAGCCGGGTAGGATCTTCCATGTCAAGCAGGGCAAGCCCCAAGCGATAGATGGAGCCAGAAGCCGTGGTACGCACGCCGTGATACAGGATAAGCCAGCCCTCCTCTGTCGCCAGGGGCGGTGTGCAGAGCCCGATCTTGTTGGCATCCCACCAGCCCCCTTCCCGTGCCTGAATAACGACCTTGTGGCTGCCCCAGTGCACCAGGTCGGGAGAAAACGACAGCCAGATATGGGCACCGAACTTTGCCTGTGCGGATACCGGCCGGTGCAGCATGGCCCACAGGCCGTTAAACCGGACCGGAAAAAGAGCCGCGTCTTTGTCATCTGGCGACATGACCGGACCCAGTCGCTTGAACGCCTGAAAATCCTTTGTGGTGGCCAGTGATACGAGGGGGCCTCCCCGTGAGTAGGCTGTATAGCAGATTGCCCACTCTCCCAATTCCTCCATCCAGGTAATGCGGGGGTCTTCGATTCCCCAGATTTCCTCCGGGTGTGTGTCGGGCTGGGGGAGTATTGTGGGCCGCTCATCGATTTCCCAATTCGTGATGCCGTCAGCGCTCCGGGCTGCGGTCAAGTGTGAAATTCCCCTGAAGTCCTCTGTCCGCACCAGCAACACGGTTCTGCCGTCAACGAGCCCTGCGGCCGCATTAAAAACAGCGTTTACATCATAGGGCCAGTCTTCAACGGAGAGAATGGGATTACGCTCATATCGAACAAACAACTCGTGATTTTGTTTCACCATTCTTTTCATTTTCATATACCTTTTTTGTCTGTTTTTTACTAAGTTGGCTAATCGATCGCAATTTTCCGATGGGATCTTCAGCGGACGGATGGGTGCTGAACAGGTTTAGCATTGCACTACCGGAAAACGGGGTTAAAAGAAACGTCTCGACACAGCGGTATAAAATCATCACCTGCTTCAAGCATGTCCGTCTTGATTTTATTTTTAACCCCTTTTTCTATCTGACGGACGCGTTCCTTTGTAATACCATAGTTTTTTCCGATGGATTGGAGGGTCAAGGGTGTTTCTGCAAGAAGCCGTTCATCCAAAACAGTGCGCTCTTTGTCATTAAATGATGTTTTCAGTTTGCTGACTCTCTTTTTAAATATATCTATTATTTCTTTATCAGCCATTTCCCGATCAAAAGGAACAATTGTGTCAGCAACTTTATCAATAATTGATTCTTTCCCGTTTGTTACGGCAGGGACGTTAAGCGATCGATCAGGGCCGGCAAGTCGCTTCTGCATTTCAACTACCGTTTTTTCATCCGTATCAAATCTTTCTGCAAGCTGCGCCGGTCCAGGGCAAATGCCCAGTGCTTCCAGGCGGCGCTTTTCTTTATGTAAATTATAAAAGAGCCTTTTCTGTGTTTGGGTTGTGCCGATTTTAACCAGGCGGTAGTTATCGATTGCGTACTTTAGCAGATAGGCTTTAATCCAGTAGGAGGCATATGAAGACAGCTTTGTTCCCTTGAGCGGATCATAATGTTTCACAGCCTGCAGAAGCCCGACATTGCCTTCCTGAATTAATTCCATCACGTCTAAGGTCCACCTGCGATGAAATTCAAGGGCGATTTTCACAACAAGCCGCAGGTTGCCAAGAACCAGCATTGTGGCCGCTTGTTTGTCCCCTGTTTTGCTATGCTTCAATGCGAGGTCTGATTCCTCCGTTCGTGTGAGCAGAGGTATTGTTCTGATGTCACTCAGGTAGAGTTCCAGAGAATTTTTTGCAGGGGCCTGTGTGATTTCTTTGCTATCAGCAGACGCAACAAGGCTGATGGTGTATTTGCTCATTTTTAACCTTTTTGTTGGTGCATATCTCTTTACCTTTATGTACACATGATAAATAAAAAGATCTTAAAACTAGCGGGATCGTTTTCCTTCTGAATACCTCGCATTTTAGTTGAAGTGTAAGGCTCGGTATTAACTGAACGCGCCCTCCCATTCAGGCGGGGACGCGTGCAGGCTTGTGTTACTCTATTTCGATTTTCTTTGCCTTGCGCTTCTCGGGCTCTTTCATGGGCAGTGTCAACTCCAGCACGCCGTTTTTGTATTCACCCTTGATCTCATCTTCGTTTATTTCCTCAGGGATCTGAAAGCTTCGGTGAAAGCTGCCGTAAGAGCGCTCGATACGGTGGAAGTCCTTTTTTTTCTCCTCATGCTCGAACTTTTTCTCACCCTTGATCGTCAGCAGCCCGTCTCGGTATTCAACCTGGATTTCGTCTTTTTTCACTCCCGGCAGCTCGGCATGGACAACGTATTTGTCATCTTTTTCCTGAATATCCACCGCCGGCATCTTCAGAAGGCCCTTATCGCTGAAAATTGATTCGCCTTTTACCAGGGCTTCCCCCTTGCCGAAATGCTCCTCGAACCACTCATCCATCTCCTTTTTGACGTTCTCGAGCATCCCCCAGGGGCTCTTTTTGTCTTTCCACAGTGAAATAGCCATTGTTTATTCCTCCATTGTCATGAAAACGCAATGTCAATCTTTTTGGGTTTTACTTTTTCCGCTTTGGGCAGCACCAGCTTTAAGACGCCATTATTCATCGACGCCGTGATCTTTTCCCGGTCGATTTCTTCACCGATGGTAAAAGCCCGGTAATAATCCTTTTCCGGAAACTCGGTATAGTGAGCAGTGGCGTTCGGATCTGCCGCAGGTGCAGGCCGGGCGAAAATCTGAAGTGTGTCTTTGTCTATCTGAAGCTCAAGATTATCCTTTCCCACACCCGGCAGGTCGGCAAACAGGGTAACGCTGTCCTTGTCTTCGCAAATGTCAACGGGCGGAACCAGGCTGTTTTTAGCCCGATCCTCGATCCTCGACTCTGCTGCTTTTGCAACCTGATTTTCCTTTTGGTCTGCCATGTTATCCTCCCTCTATTTAACTTTTACTGAAATCTGTTTCGGTTTTCTTTCTTCCATTTTCGCAATGGTGATCTTCATAACCCCGTCTTTGCAGTGTGCTTCGATTTTCTCCGGATCAAGCCCTTCGGGCAGACTCACGATCCTGGAGAATGGCCCTGTAAAGCGCTCCCTGCGGTGACAACTGGAGGACGGCACATCCTTTTCGGCAGCACATTCGGTGTCCCGCTCACCCTTGATGGTGAGGGCATTCGCCTCAAAGGTCACACCCACCTTCCCAGGGTCCACGCCGGGAATATAGGCCTGAATGCTGACGCCTTCTTTTCCTTCCTGGACGTTTATAGGTGGAAATGTCCCCCGGGGCACGCTGCGAATATTTGCCAGGGGCTGGCCGATTTCAAACATCCTTTCCAACTCGCCGCGGAACCGGTTAAAATCGGTAAACGCCGGTTCCATGTCGTAAAACCATCGTGTCATCATCTTTTTCTCCTTTCACATATATTATGGGTTTCGTAATAAGCATCCATGTCCTCAGGGTACATGGGCGTTACTTATTAAATCAAACTGCGGATTGTTAGTAATCACTTACGGTTTAGCAAACACTGAACGAACCCGTGCTGCAATTTGACGCTCAGTCATTTTGTCACAGGTTTCAACATCGACAATACGCTCAGCCAGTTCCTTTGCTTTTGTTTCAACTTATGTGACCACAATAGTGCCATTAAGGCGATTGCCGACAAACCGGGCCTTACAGTCGCTCACCATATGGCAAACAATCGCTGGAACCAGCACACCCTCTTTCCCAACTGTTTCATCGCTGACTGTTTCAATCATTTCGTATAGTGTTGTCAAGATTCCCTGACACGATGAAGAGTCTTTAACACCGTCTGCGTCTATTACCTTCATTGGGTGCCTATATTAAATTCACACCTTGTCCTCGTATTCATGTGAGGAGTTTTATTACATGGGGGCTGCGTGCACGACCCGGGTATATCAGTAAAATGTCCATGCCATCAGCCTCCTTTGCGTAGCACCAGTGAAACACGTAAAATCATTCTGCCCGCAATGCATCAGGGCACAATTCCTTCAGGCACCGGTAATCCCACCGGCGCAACAGTGCTTTGGTCGATTTCATCGAGCACTTTTTGCACCTTTTTGCGTATCGTAATTGTACAGAGCGCGATTATGACAAATGTTGCTGCCAGGCAGAGGCTGGTAATTACCAGGCCGGCTTTTGCAAGGATGAGTATGAGCAGCAAGGAAACAACCGTAGAATAGATCCTTTTGATCAGTTTCGGCCTTCTCCAAAGGTACATTGCAGAGTGCCCCAGCAGAACCGAACGGTCTTGCGATACAAGCGTCCTGAAGCAAATCCTGAGCATAATGAAGGTTGGAATTGCAAAACAAACAAACCAGACTACCCAGCCATAAATATGCTTTATTCTATCCAGTTCCGGAGAACCGATGCTGATCAGAAAGCCCATGAGGAACAGCAGCATCAGCAGCATGAGAACGTTTACATACTCGCGCTGGTATTTATAATTACTGGCCTGCCAGACTTTTTTGATCTCATCTTCGGCTTTTGCCGACACATGCATGGTTTTTAGAAGAGCATTTTCTTTCTTTGATAATTTATTCATCATATACCTCTCTTTTTATAGTGACTAATTACATCCGCGGCTCCTGCATCCGAGCAGATTTTTCATCCGAATGTACTCTCGATACTATGCCATGAGCATTACATTCGTCAGCAGAACATCCATGAATGCTCAAAAATACCGGGGCAGGGTGTCTTGGCCATAGTTTTAAAATTCCTCTCAAATCCCAAAGCTGACCCCTGTTGCTTTGGCGGCAGAAACAATATCAAGCTCAGGGGTCACTTTCTTTAACTGCCTTACCGCATCTTCAATCGGCACTGATTCAATCCTGGTATTATGAAGGCACACCATACTGCCGAAGCCTCCATCCGCAAGCAGGCCAACAGCGCCAACGCCGAAGCGGGTTGCCAGCACCCGGTCAAAAGCGCTTGGAGATCCTCCGCGCTGTATGTGTCCGAGCACTGTATCGCGTGCTTCTATGGAAATCTCAGAGGCAATTTTATCTGCCAGCATTTTACCTATACCGCCGAGCCTGAGGGTATCAGGGCTGTCTTTCACAATTCTCTTAACCTTGATATCTCCACCTTCCGACCTGGCTCCTTCGGCGACCACAACAATGCTGTGTCTTCTGCCCAGACCGATACGATCCTTGATCACGCGACAGATTTCATCAAGCCGGAAAGGGATTTCCGGGATAAGTATTATGTCGGCACCGCTTGCGATCCCTGCTTTCAGCGCTATCCATCCTGAATATCTTCCCATAACCTCAACGACCATGACGCGGTGATGGCTCTCACCGGTTGTGCGGATTTTGTCAATCGCTTCGGTTGCCGTGTTAACCGCCGTGTCAAAACCAAACGTGATGTCGGTTGCCCCAATGTCATTGTCAATGGTCTTTGGAACTCCCACAAGTGGTATCCCCATCGTGTGCATTTTTGCAGCAATTGAGAGCGTTCCATCACCTCCGATAATAATAAGAGCATCCAGCTCAAGTTCCTTCAGTTTATCAGTCAGCTGTGATGACCGATCCTCGGAAACAACTTTTTTTTTGATGCACGTACGGTAATCGAACGGATTTGCCCTGTTGGAAGCCCCAAGGATGGTACCACCCTTGTCGATGATATCTTTGACATCATCAAATACCAGCGACCTGGTTTTTCCTTCACCAACCAACCCCTCAAACCCGTCCTCTATACCGACAACCTTCCAGCTCTTCTGGATGAGGGCCGTCTTAACCGCGGCGCGAATAACCGCATTGAGTCCCGGACAATCGCCGCCCCCGGTTAGAATGCCTATTTGATTTATTCTGTCAGGTGAAATCATATTGCTGAAGTACTATCGTTAAAGTAAATATTGTTTCTTGCTATGTTTTCTCTGCATTTACCCACGACTTTAGTGTTTTCAATCAACTCTTTCATGACAAGGCTTCTATGTACCCGTCAATATTGACGTTTTTATTCATTATCGAGCACCTTAAACTCAATTCGGCGATTCATCTGCCGGCCCACTTCTGATTTATTGTCTGCAACCGGCTTGCTTTCACCGAACCCCTTGACAGACAACCGAGCGGGGGCAACCCCATTGCCGACAAGATACTGCTTCACAGCGGTTGCACGCCTGAGCGAAAGCACCATGTTGTATTTATCTGACCCAATCCAACAGGTGTGGCCCTCGATGACGACATCCCTTTCAGGATGGTTTTGCAGAATGGCCGCAGCTTGATCAAGTATGGGCATATACTCAGGCTTGATGTTTGATTTGTCGAAATCGAATTGTATGCCGCGCAACACTATTTTTAAAAAAACCCCCGGCCCTCCATCAGTGACTTCAATGGTTGGTTCTATTTCGGGCACGGGTTCGGGTTCCGCTTCAGTTGCAGCTTCGGGTTGTGTTTCATAATATTCATCCTCCTCTGTCTCTACAGGCGGCTCCGCCGTGCACATGACAAAACCCACAGCACCGCCCAGGACAGCTCCTGCGGCAGCACCCACCAGGCTGCCCTCCCAGGCATTGTCGACGTCACCCTGATGTCCAATGACAGCACCGGTGCCGGCCCCAATGGCAACCCCGGCTGCCGCACCCTTAATTACGCATTTCGTTCTTTTCTGCATGGAAGAACAGCTCGCACAAATAAATGTCAGAGTTAAAAAAAGCATGAGCGTTTTTGCTTTCATCCCGAAAACTCCTTTATGCAAATGATTATACCTGGCTCAGGCAGATAACCGAATTGTCACAGTCGCCGTAATCGCTTCTTGCATATCCGTCCGCCTGGCAGTCGTTCTCCCATCGGCCAATGTCCAAAAGATATCGAAACTGATATTGTTTTTCCGGCTCCAGTTCGAGGCTGATCGTAAAGTCGCCGTTTTTTAATTTTTTCATTGGGTGTGCCGAGGTGTCCCAGTTGTTGAAATCACCGACGAGATATACCTGTTTTGCGGGTACGGCAGACTTGGCGGGCAGCTTAAAAAAAACCCGCCAGGTGTTTTTTGTTTTAAGGAATTCTCTTTTAATGCCCCCGTTTGAGGTTGGAATTCTATTTTTACAAGAAATAATTTTGGGTGTGTGTTTTTGTTGTTTCATTTTTATTTCCTCCAGAGTTTTTTCCCAGAGCCGGGGCGCGTCCCCAGTCAAGTTTCAGACCGAAATCCGGCAATTTGTCTCATGCATTGTTCTTTTCCAGCATCTTCATAAACGGCCTTATAAGATCTATAGGAAGTGGAAATATGGTCGTTGAATTCTTTTCAGCGGCAACCTCGGTCAGCGTCTGCAAATATCTGAGCTGCAGTGAAATCGGGTTCGACATTATTTTGGCGGCATCCGAAAGCTTTGTTGCCGCCTGGGCCTCACCTTCCGCATGGATGATCTTTGCCCGGCGCTCGCGCTCGGCCTCAGCCTGTTTTGCCATGGCCCGCTTCATTTCATCGGGAAGGTCTATGTGCTTCAGCTCAACGTTGGCAACCTTGATGCCCCAGGGGTCCGTCTGCCGGTCAAGGATTTCCT
>Ga0272441_10001555_pt1 | contig 48778 bp, 43 predicted proteins | sample SSMProp6N_FD_193582 | JGI IMG/M metagenome (GOLD analysis project Ga0272441, IMG submission 193582) | Marine sediment archaeal communities from Little Sippewissett salt marsh, Falmouth, MA, United States - SSM-Prop-6N | ecosystem: Environmental > Aquatic > Marine > Wetlands > Sediment ... | reverse complement strand
TCCCATCGGGTGTACCGGCGCCCGCATCACCTACGGTCTCGCCATGCAGATGAAGAAGAAAGGCGCCTCTCTCGGACTGGCCACCCTGTGTATCGGTGGCGGTCAGGGTATGGCAATCGTCCTCGAACGAGCCTAAATACAAGTCAGAGCAGGAAGGGATGCTCCTTTCGGGGCGTCCCTTCCCCCGTTCCCCGCGATATCAGATGAGGGGCGGCGGGGCATGACAATATGAGGGATTTCCCCATAACGTCCCCATAAAGGCACCGATGCCGAATGCCTGTCTCACGGAAAAATCAGCAGTGATGTGCGCGCATCGTGAGCTATGGCGGCACGGACAGTTAATACTCACTCAAACCAATCGCGACAAATACACGCGTAGCCGATTCGCTCGAATAGTGCACGCCGTCCAAGGCCATCGTAAACCGGCGGCGGATTCTTAATCGCCGGGAGTATAGGTACGTTTCCCAGGCGGTCGCATCGTAACGGCACGACCTGACGAAAGGGGGGTATGAATGGAGTACCAGCATCTCACCATTCACAGAGGGGCAGGAACGGCAACGATAACATTTAACAGGCCGGCGGCGCTGAACGCCATGAATACGGAGACCATGCAGGAGCTGGCCTCCGCCCTGGCATCGTGTCGCGCGGACGAGGCGGTCCGTGTCATCATCCTCACGGGCAGCGGTGACAAGGCTTTTATCGCGGGGGCGGATATTGAGGAGATGAAAAACATGCCGGCGGTGGACGCCCTTACCTTTCTGGAGCTGGGGCACCGGACACTGCGGGCACTGGAAACGATGGAGAAACCCGTCATCGCGGCCGTAAACGGCCTTGCCCTGGGCGGGGGCGCGGAGATCACACTTGCCTGCGACATCCGTTTCGCATCGGACAGGGCACGGTTCGGCGTGCCGGAAGTATCCATCGGTCTCATTCCCGGGTGGGGCGGAACGCAACGCCTCCCCCGTCTTGTGGGCATGGGACGCGCCAAGGAATTGATCCTGTCCGGTGACATGATCGATGCCGCGCGGGCCTATGAGATCGGCCTGGTTAACCGCGTTATCCCCCACGAGAAACTCATGGCGGAAACAACGGCCTTTGCGGAAAAGCTGGCGGCCAGACCCGCTTTCGCCGTCAAGATGGCGAAGCAATCCATCAACTACGGCTTCGACCTTTCTCTCGATAACGCCATCCAGCTGGAGGCCCAGTGTTGCGCCCAGTGTTTCAGTACACAGGACCAGAAAGAGGGGATGACGGCCTTTCTTGAAAAACGGCCGCCGCGGTACGTCGGCCGCTGAGACGAAATGGGCGTAAACGGGATTGGTGAACGACATGCATAAGCGATTGATGAGGAGAAAATAATGAATTTTGCACCGACGGAAGAACAGCAGATGGTGCGCGCCATGGTGGCGCGCTTCGTCAATGAGGAGATGAAACCGCAGGCCGCCGAGTTCGATCGCACACACGAACATCCCGCGGAAATCCTGCGCAAGCTCGGCGAAATGGGACTCATGGGGGTCGCCGTTCCCGAAGAGTACGGCGGCGCGGGCATGGACAACGTCACCTACGTCATGGCGCTCATCGAGATATCGCGCGGATGTGCGAGCTGCGGCGTCATCTGCTCCGTGAACAACTCGCTCTACGGATACCCAATCAAGACCTTCGGCACCCATGAACAGAAATTGAAGTTCCTGCCCCCCGTCGCCGGCGGCGAGGTCATCGGGTGCTACGCCCTGACGGAATCCGGCGCCGGTTCCGATGCGGCGGCGCTGAAGTGCCAGGCCGTCCTGAAGGGTGATCGTTACATCGTGAACGGCGTGAAAACCTTCATCACCAGCGGTAACGTATCTGATTACTGTGTCCTCGCTGCCACGGAAGATCCTTCCAAAGGGTATAAGGGGATTATCAATCTGATCGTGGACCTCAAAAACACGCCGGGCTTTTCCGTGGGAAAGATCGAAGAGAAGATGGGCATCCGCGCCTCGGGCACGGCGGAACTTGTTTTCGAGGATGCCGAGGTGCCGGCGGAAAACCTCTTGGGAAAACCGGGCGAAGGATTCCGCCAGATGCTCTGCGGTCTCGACGCGGGTCGTATCGGTATCGGTGCCCAGGCCTGCGGCATCGGGCGCGCCTGTCTGGAGGACGCGCTGGAATACGCTCAGGGACGGATGCAGTTCGGAAAACCCATCTCGTCGTTCCAGGCGATACAGTGGAAACTGGCCGATATGGCCACAGAACTCGATGCGGCCGAGTTGATGCTTCTGAGGGCCGCCTGGCTCGAGGACAACGGCCATGATTTCGAAAAGGAATCGGCCATGGCGAAGATGTACGCATCCGATGTAGCCATGCGCGCCGCCGTGGAGTGCGTGCAGGTATTCGGCGGCTACGGCTACTGCTGCGAATACCCGGCTGAAAGGCATATGCGCGACGCCAAGATCTGCCAGATCTATGAAGGGACGAACGAGATTCAGCGTCTCGTCATCGCGCGGAAGCTCCTCTCTCAGAGATAATGCCGCGGCAGTGCAACAGGGCACGAATCGTCTCGTGAAGGAACATTATGACTGATCCGATCACATCGAACGACATGCAGCTCCGGCGGTTGTCCGCGTACGAGGGTGTCACCGGGCCTCTTCTTCTCGTCATACTGGACGGCATGGGTCTCTATCGGGGGGGAAAAGACGGATATCCGGGAAACGCCATCGATCGGGCGCACCCCGAAACCCTGAACCGGCTTCTCGACTCGGAACGGATTGTCACCACCCTCACGGCTCACGGTCGGGCCGTGGGACTGCCCGACGATACGGACCAGGGTAACAGTGAAGTGGGACACAATGCCATGGGTGCGGGCCGGATCTATCCCCAGGGGGCGCGCCTCGTGAACGAGGCCATCGCGAGCGGTCGCATTTTCGAGTCCCCCGCCTGGCGCAGCATCGTGGAGAACGCGCGGGACAACGTCACGCCGGTCCACTTTATCGGCCTCATATCGGACGGAAATGTGCACAGTTCTCTGTCGCACCTCTACGCCCTTGTGGGGCGATGTGACGAGGAGGGCATTGAAGAGGTTTTTATCCACGGACTCCTCGACGGACGGGACGTTCCGCCCATCAGCGCCCTTGCCTACTTCGGCGCGGTGGAGGATTACCTCTGGTCGCTCCGCCTGGCAGCGGAGAAGAAAGGCGTTACACGAAACTACCGCATCGCCTCCGGCGGCGGTCGCATGGTGACAACAATGGACCGCTACGAAGCGGACTGGAGCATCGTGGAACGGGGATATCACGCCCATGTCACGGGTGAAGGACCGAAGTATCCCGACAGCCTTACGGCAATACAGCGCCAGCGGGAGGCATCCCACGTTGACGATCAGTACCTTCCTCACTTCGTCATCCACCGTCCCGACGACCCTGAGCATCCGGTGGGGCCCATCGAGGACGGTCACAGCGTGGTTTTCTTCAACTTCAGGGGCGACCGGGCATTGGAAATATGCCGGGCCTTCGTGGAAGAGGAAAACTTCTCCGGATTCACGCGCCGCCGTGTGCCCCGTGTCACTTTCGCCGGCATGCTCGAATACGATGCGGACACTCACATGCCACCGCGCTACCTCGTTGCACCGCCCGTTTTCGAGCGGACCGTCTCTGAATACCTCGCGCGGAACGGGGTGACACAGTATGCCCTCAGCGAAACACAGAAGTACGGGCACGTCACCTATTTCTGGAACGGGAACAACTCGGCGAAATTCGACGACCGGACGGAAGTCTGGGAAGAAATCGAATCGGACCGCGTGCCCTTCGATGAAAAACCCGCCATGAAATCACGGGAAATCGCCGACCGCACCATAGAAGTCCTCCGATCGGGTGCGTATCGATTTCTGCGCATCAACTTCCCTAACGGCGACATGGTGGGACATACGGGCAACCTGGAAGCGGCAACGGCGGCCGTCGCCGCCGTTGATGACGCCCTAGGCCGCATTATTGCCGCAGCCGACGAAGTGGGCGCCACGGTGATTGTCACAGCTGATCACGGCAACTGTGAGCAGATGGTCGCCGTTGATGCGGAAACGGGCGAGCCGAAGCGGGGCGCGGGAGGAAGCTTCCAGACCATGACGAGCCATTCCCTCAATCCCGTTCCCTTCATCATTCACGGGCCGGACACGGACCGGTACCGGGTGAACGCGGACATCGAAGAGCCGGGACTGGGAAACCTTGCGGCGACGATTCTCACCCTTCTCGGCTTTGACAAACCGGAAGAGTATCTCCCCTCCCTCATCACGATCGGGACATGATACTGCCCGCCGTGCGGACGGGGCTCTGGCGGTCTTCTAGACCTGCGAATCACCGCCGGCCAGTGAATCGACGAAACTTTTCACTGCGCGGTTGAAGGCCTCCGGCCGCTCAAGCATGACGAAATGGCCCGCCCCGGCAATCAGGCTGAGAGAGGCACCGGGAATCAGCGACGCCAGATCACGCGAGAGCGACGGCGGCGTCATCTTGTCATCATCGCCACAGACGAGCAGGGCGGGGACGGACACCGTCGGAAGCTGGTCCGTCACGTCAAAGATGTCGCATGCCGTCAAATCACCCTCCATGAGCGGGATACCGCTCGCCATCATGCCCTCCATGAGATCGGACATATGCATCTCCCGGTTCGGTTTCGCCAGGGAGAATTTTGCAATGAGCTGAAAGGCCGTGGCAGGATCGTCCCTGAGGAGACGGAAAATCATGGGGTTGACGGGCATACGTGCACCGCCGCCGACGGGAACGATTCCCGAAATATCTTGCGGAAAACGCAGAGCGTACCGCAGCGTAATCGCCGCACCCAGGGAATGGCCGATAAGGACGGGACGGGGACAGCCGCAGGCATCGAGAATCTCTTTCACCCACGCGACGTAATTGTCGACCGTCTTTTCACCTGCCCCGCCCGACTCCCCGTGCCCGGGCAGGTTCAGCCCGATAACCCGGTGGTCGTCTGCAAATACCGGGTATTGGTATTCCCACATCGTATGATCACACCCTGACCCGTGAATGAAGACAAGCGGCTGCGCGACGGGCACAGGATCGTTCTGTTCCCACAGGGCAATGGATACGCCGCGGACGGTATAACGTCTGAGAACCATTCATCCTCCTTCTCTCAAGCCGGCATTACGTCCGACCGGTGGCATCTCGCAACGGAGATACGACAGCGGTCGGCGTCCGCAACCGCGAATGCCGACCGCTGCGGTGCCTGGTAATACGGCAAATAGTCCTTTTCCGTCAGGCCGATTTCCGTTTTTCCAGTTCTTCGCTTCTCAGCTGCTTCCTGAGGACCTTGCCCACATTCGTTTTGGGCAGTTCCGTCCGAAATTCGACCTCCGTGGGAAGCTTGTACCGCGCGAGTTTGTCCGTGCAGAATTCGATCATCTCCTCCTGTGTCGCCTGTTCACCTTCCTTGAGAACGATAAAGACCTTGATATTCTCACCCCTCTTCGGGTCGGGAACACCGATGGCACATGCCTCCTGTACCTTCGGATGCTGGAAGAGCACTTCGTCGATATCGCGGGGATAGATGTTGAAACCCCCGGAAATGATCATGTCCTTCTTCCTGTCAACGATATAGAAATAGCCCTCATCGTCCATTTTCCCGATATCGCCCGTGTAGCACCACCCGTCTCGCAGGGTGAGTGCCGTTTCATCGGGCATATTCCAGTACCCCTTCATGACCTGGGGACCGCGGACAATGAGTTCCCCCGTCTCGCCGACGGGCATATCCTGGGTGCCCTCTTCGAGGTCGACAATGCGGGCCTCCGTATCGGAAATGGGAAGGCCGATGGAACCGACCTTGCGGGCGCCGCCGGCGAAGGGATTGATGTGGGTCACCGGAGTCGTTTCCGTCATGCCGAATCCCTCCACGATCACCGCGCCCGTTTTTTCCTCGAAATCGCGAATGACTTCCAGCGGAAGGGGCGCACTGCCGGAAAAGGCGCCCTTGAGACAGGTCATGTCCGTCTTGCCCAAGTCGGGGTGATTGAGCATACCAATATACATGGTTGGAACGAGGGGTGCGAAGGTCGGCTTGAAGTGCCGAATCGTCTCGAGGAGCGGCTGTGGCTGCGGTTTGGGCACGAGGACGTCCGTCCATCCCATAAATATGGAGAAGTTCATCGCCGTGGAGAGACCGAAGACATGGAAAAAGGGCAGCGCTCCCAGCATAATTTCCTCTCCCTTTTTGAACTTGGGAAACCACGCGGCGATGTGCTGCACCTGTTTGCTCAGGTTGGCATGGGTGAGCATGACGCCCTTTGAGACGCCCGTCGTCCCGCCGGTGTACTGGAACATGGCAACATCGTCGAAGTTCAGGGAAACGTCCGGCGGCGCAGCCGCTTGAGACGCGAGACATTCTTTCCACGTGAAGACGTCGTGGGCCGCTTTCACATCGGCGGCGAGTTTCTTCTTTTTCGCCACGAGCGGGAAGAGGAGGCTCTTCGGGAAGGGCAGGTAATCGCCGATGGACGTATAGACGATCTGCTTCAACTGTGTTTTCGGACGCAGGTCGATCATACGGTTCGCCAGAAGGTCGAGAGTGATGAGCGCCTTTGAACCCGAGTTGTTGAATTGGTATTCCAGCTCCGGGTCCGTATAGAGAGGGTTGTTCATCACGGTGACGGCACCGATCTTCATAATCGCATAGTATGCGGCGACACAGGGGATCAAGTTGGGAAGCAAAATGGCAACGGCATCGCCCTTTGTGATGCCGAAATCGGTCAGGCAGGCGGCGAACCGGTCCACCATGTCCTTCAGCTCCGCAAAGGTAATGCTGTATCCTTGGAAAATCAGTGCCTTACGTGAGGGGAACTCGGCCACCGTCCGATCGAGGATGGCGGGCAGGCAAATCTCCTCATAATCGACGTGTTCGGGGACCCCTTCTTCATACGCCTGCAACCATGGTTTGTCTTGGTAGGTTACCTCGGACATAACTAGTACCTCCTTTCGATTCCTGTATAAGTGCACATCATTCCGGAACGTGAAGTCCACGAATCAATACTTCCCGGATTTCCTCTCTGGTCTGTGACGGTTGAGAAACGCCTCCACGGAAAATGTAATCGATTATGAGGAAAAATGCCAACAAAAACAGAAAGGCACTATGTCAGGGCGGCGAAAGGACATTACAGATACCTCCTCGGTGAAAACCGGAGACGAACGTCGTCTCCCGAAATGATGACGCGGACCGGCAAGAAAGACGTTCTCAAAAAATGTCAGTAAGAGTATTCGCGTTGATGAGACGAAACAGACGGAATATGGTGGCCGGTGCCCCGTGTGGCGGTTGCGACTATGTTAGCGGTAGTTTTCGCGCCGGGCCAGAAGGTCGAGATGAATGGTCACGATGCGTTCAACCTCGAGATCGGCCTTCCTGCCGCTGTCCCTGAAGTCTACCGTTTTGATGTACCGCTGACACTCGTTGCAGACATCGACACGGCGCGATTCGTCATCACCGGCGGTAAAATAGGCGAGCGTTTTCTGATCGCTGTTTTCGCAGAAAGGACAGGTGAGGCGCCGATAGGACCAGTCGATACCGCACTGCGCACAGTAGAGAAATCGCCGTCCCTCGTCGGTGCGCAGTTCGCCGATGCGCGGCACCTTTCCGCAGAGCGGGCAGTATCCCTTCGACCACTCCCCGTCCAGCCGCATATCATGGAACCGCTCTTCAAGATGCTCCATGGCGGGTCGCAGACTCTCCTCGAGAAGATAGGACACGAGATCGAAGGACTCCTCGCCGACAGTCACGTCGGGGATACCGCTTTTGAAGCGGGTGCGGACCATGTCGTCGTACGAGACGGTACCGGCGGTGATATCCTTTGCCAGTGTTTCTGCCTCACTGAAACGACCGGCGGCGATGGTCCGGAGGAGCACAACAAAATAACGCCGGGCGTCGTCGCTGCTCAGAACATCCGTGGTGAAATCGACCAAGGGAAAACCGGCGGCGAATTTCTCCCTTGCCAGGCGGTCCGGCACGGTGACGATATCGGTGGTAAAGGACGCCCGGTGCTCCGTACGGGCGGTGATCACCGCCTCAAGCACATCCAGGAGGTCGCGATAGTGGGGATATTTATTCCGGTATGTATCGATCGTGGTCTGCATGGTATGTATCCTTCAACCCGGTGGGCTGATATGTATCGGGGCGGCCAAGCCGTATCGCGGAATGTATGACCCCTGCCGGTTATCGGTTACGTCCCGCCGGCATTGTTAATACAGAAAGGGCGGCCGGGTGATGTCCCGGCCGCCCCGCGTCGTCGTTTTTACCAGAGCTCGATGCGGATGATGCCCAGCTTGAGGGAGAAGTGATTCTCGTGCGTGCCGGACACGATCAGCGTGCCCTTCTCTTCCTCCTCACGGAGCCACTTCGGGTGCTGCTTCTTCAGCCACGCCCGCGTCACCCAGCCGCTGAACATGGCCGGCGCGGAACCCGGCGACCCGACCGTCCCCAGGTAGAGGTGCACGAAGAAGAAGGCGAAGATCACAAAGAAACCCAGCGCGTGCAGGGGATACATCCACCGCACGAACTCCACGGGCAGATCGAACCGGTAGGGAAACCACATGACGATCCCCGTCCCCACCATGAGGAGACCGCAGAGCGCCACGGCGAGGAAAAAGAGTTTCTGCCCCGGGTTGTATTTCCCCACCTCCGGCGGGTTCTTCACGGGCCAGAGGTACCCGCCCGCGCAGATCATCCACTGCCAGTCCTCGGGCAGGGAGAAGATCCCCGCCTCCCGCCACCACATGAGAATGGACAGGACGAGGAAGACGGCGAAGACGATCCCCGTGTAGTTGTGAATGAGCTTCAGGTTCTTCAGCCCGCCCACGGGCGTGCCGAGAAAATTGAAGGAGTGAAACATCATCCCCAGTCCCGAGATGAAGAGAATGATGCACGATATGGCGAGGCCCCAGTGGACCACGCGTTCATAGGCGCTTGTCGCCTTGATGAGTCCTTTTTTCATGTTACTTACCCCCTTTCGCCGCGGTGACGTCCGTCTCGTCGTCGTCCGGCATCTTCGGCCCCACGGTGATGTAGTGGAGGAAGGAACCCGCGATGACCGCGCCCGCACCGATGAGACTCAGCGGCTTCAGCCACTTCTTCCAGGCGATGACGCTCGCCGGGACTGTGGGATGTTCCGGGAGTCGTTCCAGAGCGGCCGGTTTTTCGGTGAGGACATAGATCATGTGGGTCCCGCCGACGAACCGGTCGCCGTAAACACTGGCGTCGCCGCCCAGCTCTTTCGCCCGGGCGTGGGCGCGGGCGATCATCTCGTCCTTGTCACCGAACTGAAGGGCACCCGTGGGGCAGGCCTTGACGCAGGCGGGCTCCATGTTGTTGTCGATACGGGAGAAACACATATCGCATTTGAAGACCGTATCCGTCTCCGGATTGTACCGCGGAACGGAGAAGGGACAGGCGCTGATGCATTCCTTGCACCCGATGCACTTCTTCTGATCGAGGGCGACGGTCCCGTACTTCGTGTAGTGCAGGCACCCGCTGGGACAGACCGTCACGCAGGCCGCGTCGGTACAGTGCATGCAGGCGTCTTTCCGGAAGACCCACTTTACGCCGCCGTCCGCCGTTTCCAGCTCCTGGAAGTGGATCACCATCCACGTGTTCGGCTGCAGGTCGGGGGGATTCTGGTAGGAACCCCTGTTCGTCGTCTGCTTCGCGGGAAGCTGGTTCCACTGCTTGCAGGCAAGCTGACAGCCCCGGCACCCGGTGCATTTCGATTGATCGTAGAGTTTCACTTTTTCGGACATGTGTTACACCCCCTTCCGCTCGATATTCACCATGAATACCTTGCTCTCCGGGATCATGGTGTTCGGATCGCCGATAAACGGCGTTAAGAGATTGGCTGAATCACCGCTGGTGAAAACCTCCGGTTTCTTGTCGCCCTGAACGAACTTGCGCATGTTCGTCGTTACCCAGCCGTAATGCCAGGGAATGCCCACCTGATGTATGGTCTGTCCGTTGACGGAAAAGGGCTTGAAGCGCGGTGTCACGATGGCCACCGCATCCACGGCGCCGCGGATGGACTTCACCACGACGTGATCGCCGTTTTTGATGCCCTTCATTTTACCGAGTTCCGTGCTCATTTCCACGAACATCTCCGGCTGCATTTCGGCGAGCCACGAGCACCAGCGCGTCATGACGCCCGTCTGCCAGTGTTCGCTCACCCGGTAGGTGGAACAGACAAAGGGGAACCGCAGATCGCAGGTCGCCCGGGCGTCGACGTTGGTGCCTGTCCCTTCCTCATCCCACCGCTTGATGGTGGGGTTGATGAACTGGAGAGACATGTAATTCTTCTCCAGGGGACACTCGAGAGGCTCGTAGTGCTCGGGGAAGGGGCCGTCGGCCAGGCCGGGACCGAAGATACTGCCCACGCCGTCGGGTTTCATGATGAAGGGGGGCCGTCCGGAACCGGGAGCGGCGACACCGTCCGGCACGTCGCCCACCCACTTCGCTCCGTTCCACATGATGACGGGGTGCTCCGTGTCCCAGGGTCGCCCCGTTTGGGGATCGACGGAGGCGCCGTTGTAGATGATGCGCCGGTTCACGGGCCAGCACCATGCCCATCCGGAGTAGAGACCGATACCGGACCGATCTGTATTGTCCCGGCGGGCTGCCATGTTCCCCTTTTCCGTGTAAGAATTGCAGTAGAGCCAGTTTCCCGACGAGGTGGACCCGTCATCCTGGAGGTAGGCAAAACTGGGAACGAGCGTGCCCTTTGTAAACAGTGTGCCCTTCACCACCGTATCTTCCAGGAAGTATCCGTTGATTTCCCTGGCGATGGCATGCGTATCGAGGTGACGGATTTTCCCGTCGGGCCACATGGGCCCGTAGTTCCAGGTCAGCTTCGTAATGGCCTCTTTCAGCGGACCGCCCTCTTTCTCGTAGAGCGCTTTCACCCGGTAGAACAGATCCGTGATGATTTCACCGTCGGGCAGCGCCATACCGGGCGGATCGACCGCCTTGTAGCGCCACTGCATCCATCGGCCGCTGTTGGTGATGCTGCCTTCCTTCTCGATCGATGCGGCGCAGGGCAGCATGAAGACCTCCGTCTTGATGGCAGCGGGATCGACACCGGGCGCCCGCCAGAAGGAACCGGTCTCGTTGTCAAAGATGTTCACATTCACCATCCAGTCCAGCTTTGCCAGGGCCTGTCGCACCTTGTTGGAACTGGCGCCGCTGCAGGCGGGATTCTGCCCCCACGCAAAGAGACCCGAGAACTGACCCTTGTACATCTCGTCGAAGAGAGTAAGCCAGGAATAGTTCTGTCCGTCGTCGAGCTTCGGCAGGTATTGATAGGCCTCGTCGAGGGTCACATCCGTGCCGTAATGGGCGCGGAGCAGACTGGCCGTGTATTTCGGGTAGTTATTCCACCAGTTGAGACTCCCCGGTTCCACCGTCGTGGGCGTGTAAGCCTTGTTGTAGGCGGCCAGGGTGGGCAGGGATGCCTTGGGCGTCTTCAGATAGCCCGGCAGGATGTGAAAGAGAAGACAGTGGTCGGTGGAACCCTGAACGTTGGACTCACCCCGGAGAGCGTTCACGCCGCCGCCGGCGACACCCATGTTGCCCAGAAGCAACTGGATGATGGACATGCACCGGATGTTCTGGACACCCACGGTGTGCTGCGTCCAGCCCATGGCGTACATAATCGTCCCCGCTTTTCCCGTGCGGCCCGTTGCCGCGTACTCCTTATACACGGCGAGGAGCTTCTCCTTCGGTGTCCCCGTAATTTTCGCGACGGTCTCGAGATCGTACCGCTCGTAGTGCTTCTTCAGGAGCTGAAAGACCGAATTGGGATCCCGGAGGGAGAGGTCCTTCACCACCACACCGTTCCCGTCCGTCTGGAAGGACCATGAGGACTTGTCATAGGAGCCGTTGGAAAGCCCCGAGAACACGCCGTCATTGTCACCGGGAAGCGTGAACGCGGGATTCACCAGGAATGGTGCATTGGTGTAATACTGAATATACCGTTCGCTGTAGAGTTTGTTTTCCAGGATATACTTGATCATACCCCCCAGAAAGGCGATATCCGTCCCTGATCGCAGGGACGCGTAGATGTCCGCCTTCGACGAGGTCTGGGTGAACCGGGGATCGACGTTGATGAGCTTCGCCCCCCTGCCCATTGCCCGCGTAACGTATTTGAAAGATATGGGATGATTGGAAGCGGCATTGCTTCCCATGATTAATATGCAATCACTGTTTTCGATATCGTTCCAGTGATTGGTCATCGCACCGCGTCCGAACGACTCTGCCAGAGCCGCTACCGTTGCGGAGTGTCAAATCCGGGCCTGATGTTCGATATAAACCAGGCCTAATGACCGCAGGAATTTTTGATAGATGAAGCATTCTTCATTATCCATGGCGGCGCTGCCAATAGACGCGATCCTTTCCGTCCTGTTGACCGTCTCACCTTTCTTGTTCCGGTACGCGAACGAGGCGTCCCGGCTCTTCTTGACGTTCCGCGCGATCTTGTCGAGGGCCCAGTCCCAGGTCACTTCTTTCCACTGCGAGGACCCGGACGCGCGGTAGAGCGGCGCCGTCAGCCGGTTGTCGTTAACGGAAAGCTGATAAATGGAACCGCCCTTGCTGCAGAGCGACCCTTTGTTGATGGGATGGTCGGGGTCTCCCTCCGTGTTGATGACCTTCCCGTTCCGCGTGGCAACAATGATACCGCACCCCACGGCACAGTACGGGCAGATTGTGGTGGTTTCTTTTGCGTACTTGATCTTGAGCGGTTCTGCATATCCGGCGACCGGCTTGAGACTGATGCCCATGCCGCTTACGATCAATGCGGAACCGGAGATCTTCAGGAATCCTCGCCTCGTAACATCCATAGATACCTGCTCCTTTCACATGTAAGGACGTTATTGCAATGTGTCACATAACGGTAATACACTCTGTTGGACGATCCTCACCACTGCTCCGGCATCAGCGACGATACAGGCAGCCCTGTGATGTCGCTGTCTGTCGTGACGCCGTCGGTGAAGAAATCGCTATTTTTCTGAGAACAGGAACCTTGAAGAGTATTTCATTTCAAGGGAGACCCCCCTGAAACCCCAACTGAAATAAACGGCAATGTTCAAGGTATAATTCCCGTTTATATACATTGACCTTAATAAAGGCACTTTCCTATATGAAACCTCCGGCCCTGTCAAGCATTTTACACCTGTTGCCGAAATTGCTCGTTATTTCAGGATAGTGAGGTCATAATCCCGACCGTGGCGATCCCCTGTGCTGACCGTAACCGTGCCCAATGTTCGCTGACGAAAGGACCTGTTCACCATCTCCCGATGACCTTTTCTGCAGACATTAGAAAAAAGGGCGAAGACAGCGTCTTCGCCCTGAGTGATTCATCGTGCGTCATTCCTGCAGTTTCTTGACGGCTGCCGTTATTTCCGGCACGACCTTGAACAGGTCGTCGACGATGCCGTAATCCGCCTTCCCGAAAATCGGCGCTTCCGGGTCCTTGTTGACGGCCACGATGTACTTTGACGAACTCATCCCGGCGAGATGCTGTATGGCGCCGGATATGCCGCAGGCGATATAGAGATTGGGCGTAACGGTCTTGCCCGTCTGTCCTACCTGATCCTTCTGGGGACGCCAGCCCGCATCCACGGCGGCGCGGGATGCGCCCACGGCGGCGCCCAGCGTCGCGGCCAGCTCTTCGATGATGGTATAATTCTCCGGTCCCTTCATTCCCCGGCCGCCGGAAACGATGATATCCGCTTCCGTCAACTCGACGGTGCCGCTTGTGTCTTTCTGAATATCGACGATCTTTGCCTTTACCTCGCCGACGGCGGGTTTGAAGTCGACCACCGTGCCCGCCTTCGCCGCCTCCACGGCGGGAAAGACGTTCGGCCGGAGCGACACCAGCTGCGGTGTGCCCGTCACGATCATATCGGCATTACATTTGCCCGCATAGATGGGCCGGGTTGCGATGAGCGTTCCATCCTCAACACGAAGGTCTGTACAATCCGTCGCCAGCCCCGTGGCGAGCCGCCCCGCGACACGGGCGGACAGATCCTTGCCCTGCACGGACGCGGGAAATATCACCACGGCGGGATCGTACTCGGAAACGGCCGCGGCGACGGCGTCCGTGTATGCCTCTGTTGAATATAATTGGAATATCTCACTGTCGGCGACGTACACCGTATCGACGCCGTATTTTCCCAGTTCGGCGGCGATCCCCTTCACATTCGACCCGAGGAGAACCGCCGCAACCTCTTCACCGCGGTCATCGGCGATCTTTCGCGCCTCACTGGCCACCTCAAAGGATACCCTGCGAAGGACACCGTCCCGCTGTTCCGCAACAATCATGATATTTTTGGCCATTTTCACTACCTCCTGTGCGTGATGCTAGATCACCTTTGCCTCTTCTCGCAATAATGTCACCAGTTCCTGCGCCTTCGTCGCCGGATCATCACCTTCGATGATCTTACCCGGGGCGCGTTCCGGAGGCGGTGTCAACCTGACAATTTTGATTTTCGCATCGGCGGTAATGCCCAGCGATGCGGCGTCCTTGACGTCAACAGGTTTTTTCTTCGCCTTCATGATGCCGGGAAGCGACGCGTACCGCGGCTCGTTGAGACCCTTCTGCGCCGTTATGACACAGGGAAGCGAACTTTCGATGGTCACCTGCGCGCCTTCAATCGCCTTCACGGCACGGGCGGTATTTCCGTCCACGGTGAGAGAGGTGACGAGGGTGACCTGCGGGATGCCGAGCAGTTCGGCAAGGATGGGTCCCACCTGTCCTTCATCGTCATCAATGGCCCGCTGGCCGCAGAGAATAATATCATGGGGGATCTCTTTGATGGCGGCGGCAAGGGCGCTCGCCTTCGAGTAGGCACAGTCATCATCGAAGGTGTCCTCACTGATGTGAATACCCTTTTCCGCACCCATGGCCAGGGCCGTCCGGATTGTTTCCATGGCCCGTCCCGGGCCCAGGGTGACGATGGTAACGTCTCCGCCGTTTTTCTCTTTGAGTTTCAACCCCTCCTCGACGGCGAATTCGTCGTAGGGATTCATCACCCACTTGATCCCCGCCTCCTCGATGCCGGACCCGTCCGGTTTTACCTTTACCAGTGTTTCCGAATCAGGGACCTGCTTGACACAGACAACAACGTTCATGGCAACCTCCTTTCAGAATAGAGAAACCGGCAGTCGGACGGCTGCCGGTTCCCGATTTTCCACTATGAACTCCCAGGGCATTCACCCGGTACGGCCAATATCCCTGAGAACAGTTCGTTATTCATAGGATTACAGTCTGTTTTTAACAATCACATCCACGACGGACGGGTCGGCGAGCGTCGTCGTATCGCCGAGATCGTCGATTTCACCGGCCGCCACCTTCTTCAGGATGCGGCGCATGATCTTGCCGCTTCGCGTTTTGGGCAGACCGTCGGCCCACTGAATCTTCTCCGGCGTGGCGATGGGCCCGATTTCGGACCGGACATGCTTCACCAGTTCCTTCTTCAGCTCGTCCGTCTTCTCCACACCGGTTTTCAGCGTGACGTAGGCGTAAATGGACTGACCCTTCAGCTCATGGGGATATCCCACGACGGCCGCCTCGGCCACGTCGGGATGGGCGACAAGGGCGCTTTCCACCTCCGCCGTTCCCATGCGGTGACCGGAGACGTTGATGACGTCGTCGATGCGGCCGGTAATCTGGTAATACCCGTCCTTATCGCGCCGCGCGCCGTCGCCGGCGGTGTAGTATCCGGGGAACTGCTCGAAGTACGTTTCCTGGAACCGCTGGGGATCGCCGTAGACGCCGCGCATCATGCCCGGCCAGGGCTTCTTCATGGCCAGCGCGCCGCTGGCGACGACATCCGCGACCTCATTGCCCTCGTCGTCGAGGAGCACCGGCCAGACACCCATGAAGGGCACCGTCGCCATGCCCGGCTTGATGGCCGTCGCACCGGGAAGGGGCGTAATAAGAATACCGCCCGTTTCCGTCTGCCACCAGGTATCGACGATGGGGCACTCTCCGCGGCCGATGACATTGTAATACCAGTTCCACGCCTCGGGATTGATGGGCTCGCCCACGGTGCCGAGGATGCGCAACGATGAAATGTCCGCTTTCTTCACCCACTCGTTGCCTTCCTTCGCGATGGCGCGGATGGCCGTGGGAGCGGTATAGAAAAGAGTGATTTTGTATTTTTCCACGATCTGCCAGAACCGGCTCACATCGGGATAATTGGGCACACCCTCGAACATGACGGAGGTGGCTCCGTTGGCAAGCGGGCCGTAGACGATATAGCTGTGGCCCGTCACCCAGCCGATGTCGGCGGTGCACCAGTAGATGTCGTCCTCGTGGTAATCGAAGATCATCTTGTGGGTGTAGGCGACATAGGTCAAATAGCCTCCCGTGGTGTGCTGCACGCCCTTGGGTTTCCCCGTGGAACCCGAGGTGTAGAGGATGAAGAGCGGATCTTCCGCATCCATCCATTCCGGTTCGCAGGCGGCGTCCACCTTCGCCATCTCCTCGTGCCACCAGAGATCGAACCCCTCTTTCCAGTTACACTCGATACGATCGCCGACCCGCTTTACCACGATCATATTCTCCACGGAGGGGCAGCTCTTCACGGCGGCGTCGGCGTTCGCCTTCTGCGGAACGGCCTTCGCGCCGCGGAATGTTCCGTCGCAGGTGATCACAAGCTTCGCGCCGCTGTCAATGATACGGTCTTTCAGGGAATCGGCGCTGAAGCCGCCGAAAACGATGCTGTGGATGGCGCCGATGCGCGTGCAGGCGAGCATGGCGATGGCCAGCTCGGGGATCATGGGCAGATAGATGCAGACCCGGTCGCCCTTGGTGACGCCGTGCGCCTTCAGCACGTTGGCGAACTTGCAGACGAGTTCGTGCAGCTCCCTATAGGTATAGCCCTTGTCGTCGCCGGGCTCGTTGCCCTCGAACTGCAGGGCCACCTTGTCGCCGCGGGTGTCCAGGTGACGGTCGAGACAGTTGTAGGATACGTTCAGTTTCCCTCCCTCGAAATACTTGACATAAATGGGACCCTTCCTCATGTCGAAGTTGTAGTCCTCCACCGTATCCCACTTCTTGAACCAGTCGATGTATTCATCGGCGATCTCAGACCAGAACGCATCCGGCTCCTCGATGGACCGCTCGTAGAGCTTCTCATACTGATCTTTCCCGCTGATGAACGCATTTCGCTTCACCTTTTCCGGGACGGGATAGACCTCCTTCAATTCAACCTGTTCTGACATTTTACTACCTCCATTTCCTTTGAGAATAATCGGCGCGCCGACGCACGAAAACAAGAGACCGACACAGACGCACCATGATACAATAACTCGAAGCGCGCACCGGCGCACTTTTCGTCATCTCTATGAACGCCAGACAACTCACCGCTCCACGGAAATTCCGCCTCATAAGCGTACGACGGGATTTATGCCCCGGCGAACGCAGAACAGCGTCACTGTAGGAATATATCGTGGAAAACCGGCGTTGTCAAAGATCCGGACATCAGTTGGGGTGAATTGATCCGCATGCACGCGCCCCGCGATTCCCGTCGAGGTGCCTCACGACACCGCCATCACCGATGCCTCAACGAAAGGGACGCCGCGCCGAGAGACACGACCTTCAACCACTCTCTGACTGACGGTCACTCATCTCTCCTCCCTGAACGGTATCCGATTCCTTCGGCAATGATGATTGACGGCACTTCCGGAGCAAGTCCGGACGAATCGAGGATTAAGACGTGCGGAGTATAACGGTCGCACCCTGTCCTGTCAATGAAAAAATGCGGCCGGTGGCAGAACATAATGCACCCCGTCGGGAAGTGACGGGGTACCAGCAAAAAATCTTGACATTCTCATGACGTGGTGATAGCGTTTTGGATAATTCGTGTAAAAAGGGATTGGTATGTCCCTATTTTCATAAGAGAAAGGAGGTGGGGTCCGAAAACAATAAGCAGTTAGTGTAATTAAAGCAGGCACATAAGGGTTTTTGTTAACACACATTTGACTAGGAGGAATTTCAATGAAGAAACTGCTCGTTGTAGCGATTGCGGTTTGTATGGTTTTTGGCGTTGTGGGCATGGCCTCCGCCACGGATATGAAGGTAAGCGGTAACTTCTGGGTTCGCGGTATTTACTGGGATACGAACCAGCTGAGGCAGAACCAGACCACGAGTCAGGCCAAGTGGTGGAGCAAACTGCGCTTCCAGTTCCAGCTTGAGCCGGCGGAAGGCGTCGGTCTCTTGGCACGAGGCGACATTGAAGACGCCGACGGTCATGACTGGGGCACCGTTCCGGGTCAGCAGAATTTCCTGTTTGACTACCACTACGGCTGGTTCAAGACGGCTGTCGGTCAGTTCACCCTCGGCCGTATGTCCGGTGGTACCTGGGCGACGGTTTTCGCCGATCAGTGGCGGCGCGCCGACCGTGTGAAATACACGGGTGTTTTTGGCAACCTCACGGCCCTCGTCATCTACGAAAAACGCACCGAGGCCGACTGGCTGACGGTCGAGACCGATGCCGACGGCGATGATTACTACGCAGCCGGTATGTACAAGGGCGACTGGGGCCAGGCGGGTCTGCTGCTCGGCTACCTGCGCCGCGCCGGTGCCTCCGCATTGGGCCAGAAAACAACCCTGTGGATCGCCGAACCCTACGCCAAGCTCAGCTTCGGTCCCCTCTACATCGAGGCGGAGCTTGACTACGTCACCGGTTCCACCGAAATGGAAGGACCCCTCGTTGGTGTTGCCGACGTGGATAGAACCGGTCTTTCATACTACGTGAACGCGAAGTACAGCTTCGGTCCCGCCTACGTGGGCGGCTTCTTTTCCTACGTCGAGGGTGACGATCCCAACACGCCCAACGACAATGAAGCGGGTCTCACCGGTAACGACTATGAACTCGGTCTGATCCTCTTCAGCGATGAAGACTGGGCAACCAACATGAATGCTCCTATCGCTATCGGTAACACCTTCGGCGCCAATGGTACGAATGACGGTGCCATGGGTTACGGAATCTACGCCGGCATGGCGGTCATGGAAGGCATGACCGTGAAGGCCGCCCTGGTAACGGGTTCCGCCGACGAGGTCACCGGTTCCGCCAACGACGATGACTTCGGCAGGGAGTTCGACCTTGAGCTGAGCTACAAGATCAACGAGGCCGTCACCTACGCCGCCGGATTCGGCTACCTCTGGACGGGCGATTACTGGAAGGGCACCACCACGGCGGATCTGGAAGACACCTATCTGCTGCAGCACAGCCTGACGTGGACATTCTAGTAACCCTCGTATCACAATCTGTGTGAAAACAGATACAGCGGCCCCGGTGCTCACCGAGCACCGGGGCTTTTTTATTGACGCTCACCTGTCACGCATGATAGAAAACGACCAAAACCGGCACGTTTGCGAGACACGAGGCCGTTTCGTAAGCGACATCGCAGAGAGACACCGTTTACTGTATGGGGCTTTCATGTCGGCAACGATATATCGCGTTTGACGTTTCCGAACCGGGCATCAGGCCAGAGCGTTACAGCAGCGCCGGGACGGTTCGCCCCTGACACGATGCAGTGAGGTATTATTTATAAAACGAATTTACGGCAATACCGCAGGTCTCCGACCCCGCGATCTGAAACGTCTTCAGAATATCTACCGGCGTAAAATACCCCCATCCCATGTGATCACCACGGAATGCGCCCGGGCGCTCTCGGAGGTCTCCCGCGATCTCAACCGCCAGGTGGGCATCCTCATCAACCGGAAGGGAACTATTGAATACGTCATCGTCGGGGACCACCATCAGATCGTGATACCGTCCCTCGACGGCGTGCGCATGGCGTCGGAGCGACTGTCCGGCCTCCGCCTTGCTCATACCCATCTCGCCGGCGAATCGCTCTCACGGGACGACTATACGGACCTCGCCCTCCTGCGTCTCGACTTCATCACGGCTATTGCCGTCGGGGACGACGGTCTTCCCGGGCGGACGGAATCGGCGCACCTTCTGCCGGAAAACCCCGACGGCGCGTACTGGACGACGCTCACCCACGGCTCGCCCGCCGCCATGGATATCGATTTCGCCGCCTTCATCCAGGCCCTGGAAACGGAATACGCGCGGCGGCAGCGGACGCGCCCCATTTCCGCGACGAATCGCGCCATCCTCATTCACGTAGCAACGGACCCCCATGAGGAGGGAGAGGAATCGCTGGTCGAGCTTGCCGAACTCGCCCGGACCGCTGGCGTCACCGTCTTCGATACGATCATCCAGCGGCGGACCCGCCTCGATCCCCGGTACGTCGCCGGCCGGGGGAAACTCTCAGCCCTCGTCATCAAGGCGCTTCAGCAGGGAGCCAATCTCCTCATATTCGATCATGAACTGACGCCCGCCCAGGTCCGGTCCATCGCCGATGAGACGGACCTGAAGGTCATCGACCGGACCCAGCTCATTCTCGATATCTTCGCGCAGCGCGCCCATTCCCGGGCGGGGAAACTGCAGGTGGAACTCGCCCAGCTTCAGTATCTCCTGCCCCGACTGATCACAAAGAACACGGCCATGTCCCGACTCACCGGCGGTATCGGTGGCCGCGGCCCCGGTGAAACAAAGCTGGAAATCAACCGCCGCCGCGTCCGCGACCGGATCGGCCGTCTCCAGCGGGAGCTGGACACACTCCGGAAACACCGCCAGACGCGACGCGGCCGGAGACGGAAACGGGCGCTGCCCGTCGTATCCATCGTGGGGTACACGAACGCGGGGAAATCGACACTGCTCAATACACTGACGCACAGTCACGTTCACGCGGAGGACCGCCTCTTCGCGACCCTGGATCCCAAGAGCTCCCGTCTCCGCTTTCCCCGGGATACGGAGGCGATCATCACCGATACGGTGGGCTTTATCAAGGACCTCCCCGAGGAACTGCGTGACGCCTTCCGGTCCACACTGGAAGAACTGGAGGAGGCCGATGTGCTCATCATAGTCGCCGATGCCGCCGACCCCCGTTGCGAAGACCATCTCGTTACCGTGGGGACCATTCTTTCAGACCTCGGCATCGATGCGGTGCCCGCCGTGACCGTTTTCAATAAGGCCGATCTGTGCGCGGACACGGCCTCTCTTGCAAACCTCTGTCACCGCTACGACGCTCTGTCGATTTCCGCTCTCGACGAAAGCACCCTGCCGCCCCTGGCGACGCGTCTTGAGGACCTGCTCTTTCAGTCGTGCGGCGGGCGGGGAAAAACCACCCGCAGCCGGGAGACGCCTATCCGCTCATTATGACTGAGACACAGCGCCGGGTGGATATGTCCACCGATATGAAACAATGATGACGGGCAAATAAAATTGGTTGACTTTCGTCAATCCATCGGATAGGTAAAGGCAGCAAAGATGAAAATGACAGGCCACCCCATGAAAGAGTATCACGACGCGTTAGTGGAAGTATTGCAGATCCTCGCTCTTACGCGCGGGACATACCCGCGGCCTGTCAGAAGTGTCTAGAGTAAAACAGTGGAGAAACGAGGCCGTGGACGCAAGTTCGCGGCCTTTTTTGTGAAGGGAACACGATCATGCATGAAATTCTCTGGTTCGGACGCGGCGGGCAGGGTGTGGTCCTGGCCTCGGAAATACTGGCCGACGCGGCATTCCGTGACGGCTACCGGGGCGTGACGGCGGCACCGACCTTCGGTCCTGAACGGCGGGGTGCCCCGCTCACGGCATCGACGAAAATCGCCGAAGAACCCTTACGGTCCTTCGCGCAGATCACGGAGGCGGACATCGCCGTCGTACTGGACGAATCTCTTTTTCATGTGACGGACATACCGGCACATATCAAAGACGGCGGGACGATCATCATTAATTCGAAACGACCGGTCCAGGAGTGGTCCGTCAACGGCGCCGCCGTCATTGCCACGGTGGACGCCACAGCCATTGCCGCGGAGCATCGCCTCTCCATCCGGGGGACGCCCATTGTGAATACCACACTGCTCGGCGCCTTTACCGGTGTGTCCGACATCGTTTCTTTTTCAAGCATCGTATCGGCATTACAGGGAAAAATGAAAAACAATGCGGCGCGGGACAATGCGGCGGCGGCCGAGGCGGCGCGCGGCCGCGTCGCCGTAACGCGCAGGTGAGGTACCATGACACAGGACACGAATCTCTTCGGCATCTGCACGCCCGCACCGGGGGAAGCGGGCAATACGGGCGACTGGCGGGACAGACGGCCCGTCATCGATCACACAAAGTGCATTCCCAGCGTGAAGGAAAAGGAAGCCTGTTTTCTCTGCTGGCTCTACTGCCCCGAAGGCATCATCGGCATGTCCTTTCCCGTCACCATCGACCTTGACTACTGCAAGGGCTGCGGCATCTGTGCGGAGGAGTGCCCCCCCAACGCCATCACCATGGTCAACGAGGTGTCGGACAATGGATAATGTTAAAATCATGACGGGCAATGAGGCCGCCGCCGTCGGAGTCAAGCTGGTGGCGCCTCACGTGATCGCGGCATACCCCATCACACCGCAGACGAAGCTCGCCGAGATGCTCGCCGAATACGTGGAAAACGGCGTGCTAGCCAGCGAATATGTGCGCGTAGAGAGTGAACATTCCTCTCTTACCGTCTGCATCGCCGCCTCCGCCGTGGGCGCACGCGTTTTTACGGCGACCAGTTCCAACGGACTGCTCTACATGCACGAACAGCTCCACTGGGCCGCCGGATCGCGCGTACCGGTGGTAATGTGCTGTGTTAATCGTGGTGTCGGTGCGCCCTGGTCGATCTTCAATGACCAGCAGGATTCCTTTTCACAACGCGATACGGGATGGATACAGCTCTACTGCCGGAACAACCAAGAGATCATCGACACGGTCATCCAGGCCTATCGTATCGCCGAGCAGGTGTACGTGCCCGTCATGGTCTGCTATGACGGCTTCATCCTGTCTCACACGAAGATGCCCGTCGCCATCCCCGCGGAGGAAGAGGTTTCACGATACCTGCCGCCCCTCACGCCGGTACGCCCCCTTGTTCCGGAGGACCCTATAACCATTAACCCCGTTTTCTTTCCCTGGCGACGCGACAACGCGGAGGGTGTTTCCTGCGACGGCTATATGGACATGCGTTTGAAGCTCGCTAAGGCCATTAATGACGCCCGCGAGACCATCCGGGAAGCGGACCGGGAATTCGGCGAATGCTTCAACCGCACCTACGGCGGGCTCGTGTGGGATTATCGAAACGACGACGCCGCAATCACCCTCGTCAGCATGGGTTCTCTCGCCTCGGAAGCGACCGTGGCCGTCGATATGCTGCGCGAAAAGGGCGTTCCCGCAGGGGTCGTCGCCCTCAGGTCGTATCGTCCCTTTCCAAAAGATGAGCTGCGGGCATTGCTCGGCGGAAAGAGCGCCATCATCGTGTTCGAAAAATGCATGAGCTACGGTAACGGCGGAGGCTTCTCGTCGGAAATCAAAACAGCACTGTACGGCATGCCGGACGTGCCGCCCTGTCACAACGTCATCGCCGGGCTGGGAGGACGCAACGTGACACCGTCTGAAATAGCGGATGCCGTCATGTCGGCACGCGGCGCCATCGACGACGGTCACTTTGAGGAAACGTACTGGCTCGGCTGCGACACGGATTAGACGGCCGTTTGCAGCGACAAGACACTGACTTCACAGACGAAACAAGGACAACATTCGCCATGCACGACAACATTTTCAAGATAAACGAAAAGGAATACATCCTGCCGGGAAACCGCGCCTGTCAGGGATGCGGACTGACACTGGCCTACCGGTTTGTATTGAAGGCGCTGCGTGAAAACACCATTGTGGTGATCCCGCCGAGCTGCCTTTGTGTGCTCCATGGACTCTATCCCACGACATCGGTGACGGTGCCCGCCATCAACACCACCTTCGCCGGCAACGCGGCGGCCGCCTCGGGTGTCGTGGCGGGGTTGAAGGCCCTGAACAAGCCGGACATCACCGTACTCTCCCTGGCGGGCGACGGCGGCACCTACGATATCGGTATCCAGTCCCTGAGCGGCGCCGCGGAACGAAAGACGGATTTCATCGCCGTGTGTTACGATAACGAAGGCTACATGAACACGGGCACACAGCGCTCGGGGGCAACGCCGCTGGGCGCATTGACCACGACGACACCGCAGACGAAACAGGATTTCAAAAAGGACCTGGTGGGCATTATGGAGGCGCACAATTTGCCCTATATTGCGACGACCTCTCCCGGCTATCCCGCCGATCTCTATGATAAATTTGTCAAGGCAAAGCGCATCAAGGGAACGCGCTATCTGCACATCGATTCTCCCTGTCCGCCCGGCTGGCTCTATCCTCCCAAGGACACGGTGAAGATCGCGCAGCTTGCCGTAGAGACGGGTCTGTACATCCTCTTCGAAATCGAGAACGGCAAACTCCGCCTGACCGGCCGGAGCCGGCGCATCGGTGAAACGGGAAAACGGACACCGCTCATCCACTATTTTGAGCGGCAGGGTCGGTTCCGGAAGATGAGCATCGAACAGCTCAGCCAGATACAGAAGTGGGTGGACACCCGGTGGGAGGAAATGACCAGGCGCGCGTCCTAATGGGAAGACTACCCCGCCGGTGACGTCACGTTATGTATGTTTACCCCTCATGCCGTGAGACCGTTCGACGGCCGATTGAATCATGCCTGCATACACGGCGGACGATCCGTTGTTGTTCATGATCACCTCGCGGCCGCGCAGACCGCGTGCCACGCGTTCATCATCGTTTTCCAGAAACCAGATGACGGTCCGATAGAGATCCTCCTCGCCGGACACCTTGACGGCGGCACCGACGGATTCCAGCAGACGGCTTTCATCGCGGAAATCGTCCATGGACGGTCCGTAGCAAATCACCGCACCCCAGGCGGCGGGCTCAAGAATATTCTGGCCGCCCCGGGGGACCAGGCTCCCGCCGCAGAAAACGACCGTCGCAAGGCCGTAGACCTTGAAGAGTTCCCCGATAGTGTCAATGAGAATAATCCGTTCGTCGCGGCGCTTTCGACCCGCATCGATGTCCGTCAGCCTGATGAGATCATCAAAACCCCGCCCCTCAGCCAGAGAGGCAACGGAATCCGCCCGCTCCACGTGACGGGGAACGAGTATCAGGATCATGTCCTTATGGACGGCTCGGAGCCTTTCGTAAACGGACAAAACGATCTCCTCCTCGCCCTCGTGGGTGCTCGCGGCAACAAGGACATGCACGCCGCCGGTGATGTCCAGACGCGCGGCGATGGACCGTCTCAGCGCCGGAGAAGTGCGCGCGGCAAACCCGTCGTACTTCGCATTGCCCACAACGGTGATGGAAGCGTCATCGGCGCCGATGGCGATCAACCGGTCCGCGTCATGGACGGATATGGCCCCGATCGCATCGAGCGATCGAAGGAGGGGGCGCCAGAAGAAGCGCGTGAGGCGGTACCGGCGAAACGACCGTGATGATATGCGGCCGTTCACGAGGAGGCACGTCGTGCCCCGGTAACGGCAGGCGGTCAGGAAATTGGGCCAGAGTTCCGTTTCCACGGCGGCAAAGATATCGGGCCGGATGCGCTCGATAACATGGTTCACCACCCAGGGCAGATCGAGGGGATAATAAAATATAAGGTCTGCGTCACCGGCAATCTGCCGCGCCAGCGCCTGGCCTGTTTCCGTACTCGTGGAGAGAACGATCACGGCATCGGGCATAAGCCGCCTGAGTGCCGTCACAATGGGAACGGCCGCCGTCACTTCGCCCACGGATACGGCATGAATCCAGATGCGCGGTGTACCTTTCTCGGGCACGTCGTACGCGGGGCCCAGACCCAGTTTCGGTCCGATACTGCGTCTGTATTTTCCCGTAACGGCTATCTTGACAAAGTAATACGGTGCAAGCAGGGTGAGAGCCGTAACAAGTAAAATATTGTACAATACCGTTCGCATATGGCTGGAACAATAATGTGCCCCACGCGTCCTGTCAAGAAACAAAACGCTGCGGCGGTACAGAATCGTTGACAGTCACCCTTCTCTCATATAGAGTTTATGGGGGTTAGGAAATGTCGGTCCCGAATAGATGCGGTGTGTGATCCGCAAGCCGTCACGACGGGCAAAGCGCCGACAACACCCATCAAGGAAGAGAAAGGAAACGAGCCATGATTAAGCGGTATCGCATGTATGGCGTTGTGGTACTCCTTGTGGCCGCCGTACTCACTGCCGTGGGATGTGCGCGCTATGAACGGAAGGTCGTCCCCTTCAAAATGGCGGAGGGTTACCCTAACGCAACGCCTGTCGCCGGGGCGGTCATTGCGGCCGAAGCCTTCGACGATACGAAGCGCGCTCAGGATGCCTTCGGTTTCGACATCAGGGGTGCCGGCATTCTGCCCGTCCAGGTTGTCTTCGATAACAGGGGTAACCACGCCCTGGAAATCGATGCAAAAAAAACCTATCTTGTTGACAGTGACAACAATCTCTGGCCCATACTGGATGCCTCTCTCGCCTATGACCGCATTGAACAGAAAACGGAATACGGAGAAATCGTTCCTGAAGGATCGAAAAAGGCCCTGCTTCTGGGCACGGCAGGCGCGATTATCGGAGCAGCCATCGGTATCGTGTCCGGTGAAAACGTCGGTGATGCGGCCATGAAGGGCGCCGCTGTCGGTGCGGCGGCAGGTGCCACGATCGGCGGTGCCGGGGGGTATGGGGATAGAACGGTACGACGGCAGATAAGCGAAGACCTGCACAGCCGGTCACTGGAGCAGAAACCGGTCCCGCCCCGCGAAATCGCTCACGGTTTCATCTTCTTTCCCGGTGAGGCGTCAAAGGCACAGGAACTGCGCCTGACGATCATCGAACAGGACAGCGGCGTGCGGCATGCCGTCATCATGGGGTTTTGATATGAAATACATTGCCCCCTCCATCCTCTCGTCGGATTTCAGTAGACTCGCCGATGAAATAGCCCGTGTCGAACAGGCGGGTGCGGACATGATTCATATTGATGTCATGGACGGACATTTTGTGCCAAACCTGACCTTCGGCCCGCCCGTCATCGCCGCCATTCGGAAGACGACGCGTCTCCCCTTCGACGTTCACCTGATGATCGAAAACCCCGGTCGTTTACTGGACGATTATATCGACGCCGGCGCCGATATGCTGACGGTACATATCGAGGCGGAAGTGCATTGTCACCGTGCCGTGCATCACATTAAAAACCGGGGAGTCAAGGGTGGTGTCGCCCTGAATCCATCGACGCCGCTCTCCGCTATTGAGGAAATATTTGCTGATGTTGATGCCGTTATGATTATGGCGGTAAACCCCGGGTATGGGGGACAATCCTTCATACCGGCAAGCCTGTCCAAAATCCGGCGTCTCAGGCAGATGCTGGACCGGGTGAACATGACGGCGCTCATTGAAGTGGACGGCGGCGTGAAAATCGATAATATCGCCGATATCAGCGCAGCGGGTGCGGACCTTTTCGTGGCGGGTTCTGCTATTTTCGGGACGGAAGACTACCGGGACACCATCGAGACCATGCGCCGCCGTATCGACGAGTCCGTCGTGTGATCCACGGGATACAGTCACTCTGCATCAAAAAAGGGGCGGCCTGTGGGCCGCCCCTTTTTTCCATCACAGGATATGACAGATATCTATATATCCCGTGTCCACAGCGATGCCATGGACGGACCGCCGCCCACGCAGAGCGACGCGCCGCCCGTTGTGAAGCCCAGTCTTTCCATCTCATAATAGAGGGTCACGATGATCCTGAGCCCCGTGCATCCCACGGGATGCCCCAAGGCAATACCGGACCCGTTGTGATTGACGTGATCGAGTTCGAGATCGATGCCGAAATCTTCTTTCAGCATGCGGCCGCAGCCAAGCCACTGCGCGGCAAATGCCTCATTGATTTCCCAGTAGTCGATATCGGTGAATTGCATCCCTGCCTGGGAGAGACATTTCGGGATCGCCGCGGCGGGACCGAGCCCCATGACGACGGGGTCGACACCCTGACCGCAGATATTGATCAGCTTTAAGAGAGGTGCGACACCCAGTTCTGCCGCCTTCTTTTTCGACATGACCACTGCCGCGGCGGCGCCGTCGTTGATGCCCGACGCGTTCGCCGCCGTGACGACGCCGTCTTTCTTAAAGGCCGGTGGCAGCTTCGCCATCTTCTCCAGGCTCGCGCCGCGAATCGGGTGCTCGTCTTCCTTAAAAACGATCGTTTCCTTCTTCTTTTTTATCTCAAAAGGAACGATCTCTCGATCAAAACGTCCCTCTTCAATGGCGGTGCAGGCACGGGTGTGACTGACCAGCGCCAGTTCGTCGCATTCCTCCCGGGTGATACCGTACCGTGCGGCAATGTTTTCCGCCGTCATACCCATGTGTCCGGGAACAAGTTCGTCATGGAGCCCGTCGTGAATCATGTGATCTTCTATCTGACCGGCGCCCATGCGGTAACCCATCCGTCCTTTTGCCAGGAGATAGGGTGTCGTGGTCATGCTCTCGACACCGACGGCGAGGCCGATGTCCGTTTTCCCCAGCATGATATTGTGGCAGGCGATCTCGAGCGCCCGCATGGCGGAGGTGCAATTCTGATTAACTGAAACGGCGCCGCTCCGGTGGGGCAGGCCGAGGCGCATACCCACCTGGCGTGCGGGAAGCGACCCCTGCATGGCCGTATAGAGCTGGCCCATGCATATCTCGTCGATGATATCCGCTGAAATGCCGGCCCGCTTGATGGCCTCCTGTCCCGCGGCGATGGCAAGGTCGCGGGCGGGAACATCCTTGAGACCTCCCAGAAATTTTCCAATCGCTGTACGACAGAGACTGACGATTACAACATCTTGAATATCCATAGTATTTGTTTCCTCCTTATTGCTTGTCGCTCCCCCCGAGGACGTCTCCCCACGGCGCGGAACCATACACGAACGGCGGGTTTCCGAAAACCCGCCGCCCGTTAACCTCCGCGTAGAATTTTGCACAGACATGCAGAAAAAGCAACGATTTTTCATCTCCTTTTCAGACAGCCCTTATTTTTTGGGCGTGAGAAAATCTCCCTGCAGAAACTCCGGATCGGGATAGGAATAAAAACCCTTGCCGGACTTCACGCCGAGTTCCCCGGCGGCGATTTTCTTCTTCAGGGCCTCCGGCGGGAGGTCCCTTGGGTCTTTCGAATCTTCGGCATAAACCATCTCGATGTCGTGGACAACATCCAGACCGACCTTGTCCATCAGGGCGAAGGGGCCTTCCTTCGTACCCGTAAAGACCATCCAGGCGCGGTCGATATCCATGAAATCGACAAAATCATTTCCCCACATGTAGAGGGCTTCGCGTTTGATGGATCGCCAGATACGATTAAAGCAGAACCCGAGTATTTCCTTTTTGACGGTGAGGGGAATGCATCCGATGGAGCGGATCCACTCCACGCCCGTCTCGATCACATCGGCTGTCGTTTTCGAACCGCCCATAATGTCCACCATATTGACGCCTTGCAAAGGAAAGTAAAAATGGATATTCAGGCACCGCTCCGGCCTTCCGCATGCATTTTCAAAACGTGACACGGGCATGGACGAACTGTTTGTCGCGAGAATACACCCGGCAGGCGTCTTCGCACCCAGGTCGGTGAATACCTTTTTCTTCAGGTCTTCATTCTCCGGCACCGCCTCGATGACGAGCTGCGCGTCGCTCACGGCTTCATCGAGGTTCGATGTTGCGTGAATCGTCTGCCGGCAGGATTCCCATTTATCCCAGGGGACCAAGGGTTTTTCAACGCCCTTGGTTTTAATATCATTATAAAGTTTTTCATACGTTTCTCCGAAGGCGCCTTCACGCGGATCGTATATCTTGACGGAGTACCCGGCATGCGCACCCAACATGGCAATCTGAGCTCCCAAAATACCCGTTCCGACAACAGCCATTCTTTCTATCGTACGATTCATAATAGTTCCTCCTTACAATTTATCATGTCGATTCATGGGAAATACTACAGAGATTAACAACACCGCCCCTGTCGAGTGCTCATCGACACATGATACCGGCGGGGACTCACCATGCCGTAATGCATAAAAAGAAAAAAGTCAAGGGCAGTATGCTGTTGACAGCTCCGGCAAATTCTGCTAGCGGAAGGAAATTATGCGCATACTGGTAAGCGCGCAGCGCAAAGACAAATTAATCACGGCGCATACATCACGGGGGCGCTGCGCCGACGAACCAGGGCCGTGAATTACCGACAGTTCTCTCAGTAAGGACGGAGGAAAGGAGACAACAATGTCAGATGGTACCATTGATCTTCGCGAACCGGTCATAACACAGAAAGATATATTGCATATCGACGATCCCTACTTTAATCAGAAGCATGTCTGTATCGTCACCGGCGCGGCCAGCGGCATCGGACGCGCCGTAGCACTGGCCATGGCGGCCAATAAAGTTACCGTGGTCTGCGCCGACATCAACCAGGCGGGGGGAGAAGAGACGGTCGCCCTCGCCGAAGAACTGGGCGGAAAGGCCGTCTTCGTGTCAACGGATCTGACGAAGGATGAGTCCATGGCGGCATGCGTCACGGCGGCGGCCGACGTGGGTGATATCAAATACCTGGCGAATATCGCCGGCCTCCAGCATATCGACCCGATCGAACGTTTTCCCATGAAGACCTACGATCTCATGCAGGCGATTATGCTGAGGGCACCCTTCTATCTGACGCAGCTCGTCACTCCTCATATCAAAAAGAGCGCCGACGGCGTCGGGGCAATCGCCAATATGGCATCCATTCACGCCCACATATGTACACTGAACAAACCCGTGTATAATATCACGAAATTCGGCCTTCGCGGCTTGGCACAATCGACGGCGGCCGAGGGCGAGGGTAAAATCAGGGCCTTTACCGTCAGCGTCGGTTTCGTGAAGACACCGCTCGCACTGGGACAGATTCCCGCGCAGGCGGAACAGCGCGGCATTACGCAGGAAGAAGTGGTTCGTGATGTCATGATGGGTAAGTCCCGCGTCAAGGAAATGATGAGCCCCGTGGAGGTAGCCAATCTCTTTGTTTTCGGCATGTCGTGCCACGGGAAATATCTCGTCGGCGGCGATCTCCTCTTCGACGGCGGCGTTGTGCTCACCTACTAGGGACGGCATTCAATTCGAACAGACGTGTGAAAAAGGGACGTTTTAGCGTCCCTTTTTTGTGCATGTCCATGGTATCTCCTGACGTGGACAGCGGTACAACGGTATGTGACAAGGGCACCCTGGATGATGACGGTTTGACGGAATATGGTGCAGGTGATATGAAATAATGCGGAATCACTGGGCACACAAAGCGATTTTGCCGAGACGGCGGTAATATCATGCATATCATCATCGACGGATACAACCTCATCAGGCAGTCGGACACGCTCCGCCCCATCGAACGTGCCGCTCTCGAAGACGGGCGGAAGGCGCTCATACATCTTTTGACGGAATATAAAAAGCGGAAGGGCCACACCATCACCGTTGTGTTCGACGGATGGCAGGGCGGGAATTTCCGCGAGGAACAGCAGAAGAGCGCCGGCGTCCGGGTCATCTATTCACGGATCGGCGAAAGCGCCGACGAGGTAATCAAACGGCTTGTCCGCGCACGGCGCGGTGAAGAGACTCTCGTCGTCACCTCCGACCGGGAGATCAGAGATGCCACCGAACGTGCGGGCAGCGTCTCCATGCTCTCGCCCGATTTTGAAATGCGTCTTCTCACGGCAGAGCATTCACTCCCCGCCGACAGTGACGACGAAATCGATTCCGGCAAGCGGGGCTCGGGAAAGAAAGGACCGGCCCGCCGCCTGTCCAAGCGTGAGAAAAAGGCGCGTCACCGCTTCCAGAAGATCTAGGCCGCCTGCCGGCAGAGATCAATTACCAGTCGGCGAATCAGGTGAAACGGGTCCGCTGCGGACGTCTTCAGGGCGGCATCGGTCTCGGCCACCCTCTCCAGGGCGGCGACCAAATCGTCCAGGGTAAACCGGTGAGCCTCCTTGAATACGGCGTAGACGGGATACGGGTGCTGTCCCCAGAGCCACCCTTCCTTGCCTCCCGAGGGCGGGCGACACTGGGTCACGGCGGGATAGACCCTCTCGCGAAAATGTCCGTAGGTCATGCCCGGGGAAAAAATTCCCTGACACTGCGAGGCGAGGAGTATCTTCGCCTGCAGGAGATGCCTGACTTCACGGGTTACCATCGAGAGAATAAAGAGCGGTGAGACGTTTCGGTCTGCCAGGAACCGGACGGCGGCCAGTGCCGCGGTTGCGTTCCGACAGCCGATAGCGTTCGTCAGGTCGAAAATCGTCGCCTCGCCGTCTCCTCCCGCGGCGGCACAGATGTCCTCTACCTCTATCGTCTTTTTTTCCCCGGTGTACGTTACGAGTTTTTCCAGTTCCGCCATGACCAACGGCAGGGAGAGACCTGTTTTTTCACAGAATGCCTCGAAAGCGTCGGGGGCCATTGTTTTCCCCCGCGCGGACAGGACGTCACGAACCGTATTTCTCGCGAGGGCCTTCTTCTTTCCCTCCACCTTCGGTTGCTCATATACGAGCACGGCCCCCGCTTCGGCGATCATCTTGTAGAGCGCCTTCCGCTTGTCCACGGTTTCCGCCGTTATGACCAGGTGATTGCCCGTCGGCAGACCCTCCTTCAGCGCCCTCTCAACGGCGCCGTTCCCCCGTCCGGGTGCACTGCCCGGCGCCATATCGTACGTCAGGACGGCATCGAGGGCCCGGGGAATCCATGTCGACCGGTCGGTGCCGGTCGCATCATCCGCCGCCGTCGACCATGCCCTGTCCGTTATCCGCCGCCACCCGTCGTCTTTCATATCGTCCAGCGTCCAGCCGGCTGATTCCAGAAACATCATGAAGAGACGGGCCGCCATCTTTTCATCCGTCTCCAGGGCCTCGATGATGTCAGCGATGCTCGTCCGTGCCGGTGAGGGCGACTGGAAGAGACGCGTGTTCCGAACAGAGATGATTTTCGGACCGGGAATGAGGGATGTCGTTTGAAGTGCGCCGGCGATATCGCCCTCGTCGGCCGACTCACCGTCGTATATAAAATAGCGCAGATCCGCGTCGGGAAAGGAGCCGAACGCCGCAATAATCCGTTCGGCGGCATTTTTGACATTAAATTCATCGGTTCCGCAAATGAGATAGCAGGGGAGGGATGCTCCGTTTTGAATATCCGTGATCAGTTTTTCAAGCGACGAATCCATATACTTCTCTCCCACGAAGCACCGGACACACCGCGTCTCGCCCCCCACGCAGGCAAGGCGGCTGGTGTTTCCTCGGGCATATAATCCGTCGTTTCCGGCACGGAACCTTTCTGTCTACAGGATCACGTATTTCGAGATATACCTCAGAACGTCTTCCGGTTCGTCAATGATCTGGAGGAGGTCGAGATCCTCCGGGGATATTTTTTTATCGGTCAGCATCGTGTTCTTCAGCCAGTCCAGAAGTCCCCGCCAGTAATCGCCGCCCATGAGAACCACAGGGAAACTCTTGATCCTTTTTGTCTGAATGAGGGTCAACGCCTCAAAGAGTTCGTCCATGGTACCGAACCCGCCGGGCATAATAACGTACGCCACGGCGTACTTGACAAACATTACTTTCCGGATAAAGAAATATTTGTAATTTATACGGACATTAGCGTAGGGATTGGGCTTTTGCTCATAGGGCAGTTCGATATTCATTCCGACGGACTTCCCCGGCATTTCCCCGGCACCCTTGTTGGCCGCTTCCATGATACCGGGACCGCCACCGGTAATAACGGCGAACCCCGCACTGGCAAGAAGACGCGCCAATGTTTCCGCCTTTTGATAGTAGGGATCGTCGGGAGTCACCCGCGCCGATCCGAAAATGCTGACCGCACGGTCTATTTTCGAGAGTTCTTCGATCCCGTCAACGAACTCCGCCATGACACGAAAGACACGCCACGATTCATCAATGGAAAGGGCATCAATAACATATTGATTTTCCCGCATTATCCCTCTTTTCTTTTGCAAAACGGCTCACTCTGCGTCACGGGTGATGTATACGACTACCGTGTCCGTCGGCGCCTCCGTTCCGCCTTTGCAATCCGCCGGCGCGCCTCGAGGGCTTTTCTCTTTCGGCGGACTGACGGCTTCTCGTAGGACCTGCGCAATTTCAACTCCTTGAAGAAACCGTTTTTAGAAAGCTTATTCTTCAAAACTTTCAACGCCTTTTCAACATCATTGTCGATAACTTTGACTTCCAAAGATTTCACATCCTTTCATTCTAGAGTCATTATTTGTGTGAATGTTGACGCCGTAATTAACCCTGACGGCATCATCGTCCCATTTTAAGCACAAAAAAAGGGCAGTCCGGCGCAAATGCACAAATCTGTGAATGCGTCGATACTCCCCAAATTGTTTTCAGATATTGTATCACTCTCCTTACTGCAGAAGCGCTTCCCTCAGCGCCTGCAGAAAGCGGGAGTTCTCCTCTCTCGTCCCCACGGTAACGCGAATTTTACCCGCCAGCGGGGCCGGTGCCGAAAATTGCTTAACGAGAACTCCACACGTCAAGAGGTGGTTATATACATCATTTTCTTTTTTATCACAACCAAAAAGGACAAAATTTGCATCTGTCGGATAGACGGACAGGGCGCTGATTGACGACAATTCCCGGGCAAGCCACTCTCTGTCCCGAATAATCGTCTCTATCTGCCGGTCGAATGTCTCTTTGTGGGTCACGTAGAACACCGCCGCCGCTTGGGAAAGGGCGTTGAGATTGTATGGCAGACGCACTTTATTGAGTTCGTGTACCACCGCCGGGTGACCGACAAGAAACCCCACACGGAGGGCGGCAAAGCCGATTTTTGAGAGTGTCCGCAGGATCACGAGATTTTCGTATTCCTCCGCTTCCGTAAGAAAGGTTCTCCCCGAAAAGACGCCGTAAGCCTCGTCGACGACAACAATCCCGTCGCTTTCCTTAATAACAGCGCGAATGATGTCCTCATCGAAACAATTGCCAGTGGGATTGTTCGGATAGCTGAAAAAAACAATGCCCGGTTTCTCCCGGCGCACCGTCTCGAGAAGCCGTTCACCGTCGAGTTTGAACGCGTGGTCCAGCGGAACATCGATCAGGCGGTGTCCCGTGTTGAGTGCACCGATACGATACATGGCAAAGGTGGGAGAAGGAATCAGCACCCCGCCGCTGAGTGTCTGGTCGACGGCGGCCAGGAGGATAAAAATGAGTTCGTCGGACCCGTTTCCGATAAGAATACGGTCCTCCGTCACCCCGAAATCGGCGGCAAAAAGTCTCTTCAACGTGCCCGATCCCGCCTCAGGATACCGGTTCAACGGCACCGATGTCAAGCACCGCCCCAATTCTTCTTTCAGCGACTCGGGAAAACCATAGGGATTTTCGTTGGCATCGAGTTTCACATCGTATGATCCTGCTTCAACGGGATAGGCCGTCTGATTGCGAATACCGTCGCGAAAAAGCCGTGTTACATCATGCATGTATCCTTCTCCTCACACATATTCATGGAAAACTTACCTCAAGCAACGATGGTGAAATCTTTGGGCATCTCCGTAATGAACGCACTGCCGTCGCGTTCAACGATAATGGTATCCTCGATCCTGATACCCCACCGATCCGGAAAATAGACACCCGGCTCTACGGTGACGACCATGCCCGCCTCAAGCACCGCCGTCGAAGTCTGCGAAAGACGGGGATATTCATGCACGTCGAGACCCACACCGTGACCTGTCCCATGGACGAAATAATCACCGTATCCATGCTCGGCAATGTAATCCCGGGCAACACGATCGACCTCGCGGGCGGAGACACCGTCACGGACGGCGTCGATGGCACGGTCATGGGCATCTTTCACCACGGAATAGACGCGCCGCATTTCTTCCGTTGCGCTTCCCACGGCGACGGTACAGGTTTCATCGGAACGATATCCCTCCGCAACCGTGCCGTAATCAATAATAATGAAATCTCCCCGTTCGATGGCCCGCGACGTCGGACGTGCATGGGGAAGCGCCGATCGCGCGCCTGAGGCAACGATGGTGCCGAAAGAGGACCTCTCTCCGCCGTGGGCCTTCATGGACGCATCCAGCCGGTCGGCGATTTCCGTCTCCCGCATGCCGGGGGCGATGTCTCTCAGCGTTTCCGTCAGTGAAAGGGCGGCTATATGCGCTGCTTTCCGCAGGAGATCGATTTCATCGTCGTCTTTTACGGTCCTCAGCCTGTCCATTTCATCGCTGATCGGGGTGAACGTGACACCGGGCAGGGCGGATATCAGTTTCGTATAACCGTCGTAGGAGAGATGAGTCGCGTCGAAGGCGACGACCCCGTCACCTGCTTCATTCACAATGCGACCGATCCCCCGCATTTTTTCCGCATACTCGAAAACGGATGCACCCCGTGCCTCCTGGCGCGCCTGCGTGGTGTATCGTCCGTCCACGAGAAGCACGGCGTGTTCCCTGTTGACGTACAGCACACCGTCACTCCCGGTAAATCCGGAAAAATACCGGCTCAACGTCATGTCAAAAAAGAGCACCCCGTCAACACCCCATGTCAGCAGGTGTCGACGGAGTGCTTCATAGCGCTCTCTATTATTCATAGCCATGTCTCTGGTGGAGACGGTATAACCATTGCTCCAGTTCATCAACCAATTCATCGCCACCGGTGGACAATGCCTTCAACCGGCGTTTCACCTCCTGGTTTTCGGGATCACGGTTCAATATTTCCCGGTAAACTTCTTCCGCCTGTTGCCGGTACCCCTGTTTCTCGTAGAGTTCTGCCAGTGTAACGGTAAACAAGTCCGATGAAACCCGGCCCTTATCCGTTATCCCGTTTTCACCATCCCCGGCAAGATCGACGATTTTCTGCGTCCGTACCGCCACCTCGTCTGCCTCGGGAGCAAGGGACAATGCCTTTCGATAACACGCGAGCGCAGTGTCAGGCCGTTCCCCGTCCCGGTAGGCGTCTCCCAGGTGATCATAGAGGCGGGCGTTCAGCTCCAGAAGGGCGTCGGCCGCACGCTGCAACTCCTTGGCCGCTTCGAGATCACCCATGCGCACCCGGGTCACCGCCGCCACGAGAAGTGCCTGGGGATCATCCCGGTGTTCCCGCAGGCGCGCCTCGGCATGAGCGAGCGCATCACTATAGAGTCCTTCGTCGATCATTGCCACGGCGCGTGCCACAAAATCTTTCTGCTCGTCGTCTGTCATGTCACCGTCCATTATGCGCACCGCCTGCCGTAATGTTTATCTACCCCTCATTGAGAATCCGCGGTGTGATAAAGAATAGTATTTCGCGTGTTTCAATTTTCTTTGTCTTGTATTTGAACAGCCACCCGAGAATAGGAATGCGAGACAGACCGGGGACACCGCTCACACTGTCATTCTCCTCTTTTTTATACACACCGCCGAGAACAATCGTGTCCCCATCTTTTAAGACTACCTCTGACTCTACATTATTCTGCACAATGACAGGACAACCCAGCACCAATCTTGACCAGTCGGGATAATCGTTGGTCGCATTGATTTTCATGGATATCTCTCTTTCCCTCGTGATGGTTGGTGTCACATCGAGAGATAATAGCGCCTCTATAAAATCAAGCGATTTCCCTTCGGACGTTTCCTTCTCATAGGGTATCTTCAGTCCCTGCTCAATATTCGCTTTTTTCTTGTCAAGCGTCATTACCTTCGGCGACGATATGATTTTCCCTTCGCCTTGCGCTTCCAACGCGGAGAGCTGGGCATCCAGAACAAGACTGCTCGACCCCAGGATGAGACCGAGGGCCGGCGTGGCAACCGCGGCGGCGGAGGGGAAATTCACGGCGATGTTGCTGCTCGTCAGGCCGATACCGCCGGGCAGTGTGGCGGTGCTGGTGTAACTCGACGATGCCGCATTGCCGAGCATGACCCCGTAGTCTTTCGATCCCCACGTGTTCTGGTACCCCGCACCCCAGCGGATGCCCAGTTCCTGCTCGAAGTCCGTATTGACCTCGACGATTTTCGCCTCGATGGCAATCTGCCGAAGATGTCCCTCCGTGGCGTCCTTCTCCAACTGCTCCTCCTCCGCCTTTTTCAGGTCTGCCACGGGAAGAACGGTAATCACCTTCCCCGAACTCTTCTGGCCGAGGCGGTTGATTTCGCAAACCGTATCAAGGACCTGGTCCCATGGCACATCGATCATGTGGAGAGAGACACGCTGCTCCTGGACGGCAGGCTGGGCCACAATGCTGAATCCGCTGACCTCGGATATCATCCTGAAAACGCTTCTCAATGCCGCATCCTGAACGCTGATGGACATGCGTGCACCGTGATATTTCACAATATCTTCTCCGCCTGTATCGCCACCCTCGGCGAGGATATCCCGCGCCATCGACGGTGTCACGGCGGAAGACGATGATGGCGATGGCGGTACGGGAACCTCCGTGCCGGCAACGGGCCGTCCCTGCTGCGTCCTCGTATCAAACTCGATGATTACCGCACCGTCTTCCTTCTTCAGGCGGTACGGTACCATGGTGAGAAGAGAGACCGTGACCAAGGCTTTTTGCTCGTCCTGCGTCGTTGCCTGAGCCGCACTGACATAGCGCACATTGTGCAGCGTGCCCATACCGAGCCTTTTTCTGAAATCATCGGGCGCAAAACAGCGGACAAGCGTTACGAGAATCGTTGTCTCCGACGCGCGCGATACTTTGACTGCCGGTTCGCCGGTGACGGAGATAGTCACCCGTTCCTTTCCCTTTACGGTCTCGAATGCGATATCCTTCACGTAGGCGAGACGGGCGGCGTCCGTTCCGTCCCCGGCCCGTGCGGCTGCCGTATCGTCCTTCGTGCCGGTGGTAGTGACGGCACACCCGAAAAAGAGGAAAACGCCGATCATGACGATAACCGCCACAGTGATTCTCTCAATTCTTTTCATAGCCCTTCCTCGTTTTCTTCCCGTGCGAATGATAAAACGACGTTCCGGTCATGGGTTTCTCCGTTTTCATCCGTCTGCTTTTCAACGACGATGACGCCATCGGTCTGAATCGATTTCACCACGCCGTCGTTCATGCCGATGCGGGTGCCCTTGAAGAGGGGATAGCTTTTCCCCTGCGAGTCTTCCACAATAGCGACACTTTCCTCACCGCTTCGCGCGATACCGACGAGGATAAACTCTTCGATGGCGTACCGCTGAAGGGGCGGGACAGGAAGGCTCGACTTCTTTTCCTCACGTTCCTTTTCGGCCGCGGCCGCCTTTTTCTTCTCCTCTTGCGGAGACACAATCTCAATGAACGGTTGAAATGGGTCGGGCACCTTCTCTATCGCCGCCGGAACGGTACCTCTTTCTTCTGTTTCTCCCGCCCCGGAGACGGCAGCAGTCATCACGCAGAGGACACTCGCCCAGATCAGCACCATTCGAAGCAGGTAATACCTACTATTTTTCTGTATCTTTTGACTCTTCATCGGCTTCTTCAATAAACATGTACGTCTTCAGGGTACTGGACGTGACCAGCCTGTATTCGTTTTCATGTCCGGCATTTTCAGGTATGATCTTGATTTTCGTAATGTTGACGATGCGCGGCAAATCCGCCACGGCATCACAAAAGGCGATGATGTTCGGGTAAAGACCCGTCACGGTGATCTGCACCGGAATTTCCGCAAAGAAATCCTTCGATATCGGGTCCACGGGCTGAAAAAGTACGAAATCAAGGCCCGCATCGGTACCTGCCTGGGAGACGGACTTCAGGAGCGGTGGTATTTCCTTCTTGTCAGGCAGCTTCGCCAGGGCAATTTGCAGGTTTTTTCTCAACTTCTCAATTTCTTTTTTATGTTCCTCAATTTCAGCAGCGACACGGCGGCGGGCAGCTATTTTCATCTCCAGCGTTTCCAGGCGGTCCGCCAGAGACCACCGTTTTTCCGCAATGGGCTGGTACAAATAGGTAAAATAGAGGGCGCCGAAAAGGATAAAGGCAACCAGGACGGCGGCGATCTTTTTCTTCAGGGACATGCGTTTGATGTCATCTACGGATAACGCCATCTATGCACCTTCCCGTATGCGGCAGGCAATCTTGAAACTCTTCAGTTTCTCGCCTGATATGACCGTCTGCTGAGAGGACAGTAAGTCGACGGAGTCGATAAAAGGGGCCTTTTCAATGTCCGTCATATAGTGCGCGATCGCTTCATTATCGCGGGCGATCCCCTCGAGGCGCAGATTTCTTTCCTGCTCGTCGAGCAGGGTAAGCCACATAGCGCCCGATGGAATTTCCGTCGCCAATACCGTCAAAAGTTTAACGGTAAAATGCCTGTTTTTCTCCAGATTTTCGATGATATTCAGTTTTTTCTCGACAATTTCCTTGTCTTGCTTGAACTTTTCGAGATCCCCGGTGATAGCCTTCAATTCTTGTAATTCTTTTTCCGCCTGGACAACCTTCTTTTCGACGCGTGTCACGGACATGACCATGACCGTGTGGACAGAGCCGAGGAGAAAGAGAAAGACACCCACGACAACGACCAAGAAGAAGGTCCGCCGTGCCAGCGTGGTCTTCCGTTGTTCTTCTCTATAGGGCAGAAGGTTTATCTTTATCATTTGTCATCCGTTCTTCTTGACGCAAGTCCCATGCCAACGGGGATAAGCACCGCCGTTTCATCGCGAGCATGCGTCGATATCACTTTTTTGCCGACGGCGATTCGCCGGAACGGGTCGAAGAGTTGCACCTCGGCCCGCAACCGGGCGGAGAGTGCGTCGCGAAAGCCGACCAGCAGGGCGTTACCGCCACTCAGTATGACCGATGAAATCAGCGCGCCACCCATGTCCGTGTTGAAATAATCGATTGATCGCTTAATTTCCTGAATAATCGGTTCGGCAAACCCCACGAGATCGCCCGCTGAAAGCTCCGTTTTTTCGGCACCGCTCACCTTGATCATTTCCGCAGTATCGAAGCTGACGGAAAGTTTCTTGTGAATCGCCCCGGTAACGATATCGCCGCCCTGGAAAATATTGCGATTGAATACGGACGACCCGCCGCGGATAATCGTGACATTGGTTATGCTTGCTCCGCTGTGGATGAGGGCAACGACATCGTTCGCATCGAGATCATAATTCTCCTCATAGGCCGTCTCCAGTGCAAAGGCATCAATATCCATTATTGACACCTTGCACCCCGCCTTCTCAATGACATTGCGATAAGAAGCGATAACCTCTTTTCTCGCGGCGCCGATAACGACATCCATCATTTCGGGATTAATGGCGTTCTCGCCGAGAACAAAGAAATCGAAAGCTACATTGCTGATATCGTCGATGGGGAAATATTCTCTCGCATCATCGATAATGCGGTCGCGCAGTTCATTTTCCTCCATCGCGGGAAAGGTCGCCTTTGTAATCATCGCCACGTGCCCCGGCAGCGCGACGGCGACGTTTTTTTGACGGCATTTCGAACGGGCAAAAAGTTGCTTGACGGCATCCGTCACACCGGCGGGGTCCTTCACGATGCCCTTGTCTATAACACCACGGTCCAGCGCAACACGGGCATAACGGGTAAGCTCATACGAACCGATATCGCCTCCGAGCTCAACAAGCTGAACGGCATGAGATCCAATGTCAATACCGGCAACCCGGTTGCCCGGGGTAAATAGGTTTTTCAATGATATACCCCCCTTACGATATCTCCTGCACTAAAAATCTATGCAAAATTCCTGCCTGCGAATCGTGGTCAGCTCGGGTGATGCTGTCGATTGTCGTAAAAAGAAAATAGTCATGGCCCACCGCCTGTCCGCCGCACGCCTGTCCTGCGGGCTCCTGGAGACAGGTGGTGCATTGTTCGGCGCATCATTCCGTACCCGTTTCATTAGTACTGCGGGACGGTGACGTCGTCGCATCGCGTGCCGTAACCGGTGAATTTGACCCATTTATCGGGGTTTTTCGCCGTCGGTCCATGAACCGATAGACCGTATCGCCCTCTCGAACCATACCCAGTTCATGGCGGGCGACTGTTTCTATATGGTGCGGCTCGGTGAGCAGGCACATTTCCTTCTGAAGGTGTTCCGCCTCCGCCTCAAGACTGCTGTTTGTTGACTTCAATGCGGCCAAATTGCTGCGATAGGAAAAATAATCGATCAGGCCCTCGTCACCGAAAATCATGAGCAGGAGAAGGGCGAGACAAAGGATCATGCATAATTTGCCGATTCTCATCACCAGTGCTCTCCCGATATGCGATTTGGTCTATCGGCACAGTGGATACAAATCACTTGTCCCGCGAGGTTGGAAGGTGCTGTTGCGGCTCGCCGATGAAAAAATCGCCTTTTTCAATCCATTCCTTTAAAAGATTCGCGATCTGACGTGCCTTATAATAACTGGAAAGTGGCGCCGTCGGTATTTTTTTCCCGTTGATGGTCACTTCACCGCTCCGTAATTCCTGATAGGTTACCTCGGCGATGCTCCGCGACACGCCGCTGGGATAATCAACACCGTAATCGAATACCTTCGCCCGTATTTCCGAATCTCTCACGGCGGTAGACCGTGCAATATCCTCATTGAGAAGGGGAATGGGGATACCCAGGCCCACGTAAAGGGACGCACCGTATCCGAGGATACTGGCTCCGACGAGCCAGTCGGATGTCATTTCCTTCAAGTCACCGACAACGGCAAGCGTACCCGCCCCTTCCGAGGGAACACCGTTTGCTGTCCGTTCCACGTCATAGCTGTGCTGTGTGCCCGGCCAGGCAACAAAACCCTGGGCACCGCCGAGAAATACACGCGTTCCTACGCCGATCGTCATAAAATGGGGATCGTTGAGCAGGGGACTGAGCTGACCCGACGTGGAATAGGTGATATTCGCCATGCGCGGGCGCAGCACGCCCATGTAAGTATAGATCGTCCGATCGGACATGTTGACGGCAACGTTGTAATTCTGGTATCCGTTACGCGGATTGAAGAGTATGGCATCGCGGAAATCATGGATCGTCATATTCTTCTCAAACTTTCGCGCAGGATAACAGTCGGTACCGTATGATTCGAGACGCACCTTCACCACGTTGCCCGATACGAGGTCTTCGATAACGTGGCCGCCGCCGTAATTAAATTCACCGGGATGGATCCGGTTCAGCGGATCGCCCTCGGCAACTTCCGTCGCTCCGATGTAACAATCGACGGCGGCGAGACCCGCATAGGCGGGGACATCATTCAACCACGCACGGGAGGCACGGATTTTGGGAGCGGTATGACCGAAGTTCAGAAAAGCACCGGAAGAGCACATGGGGCTGAAGGTGCCCGTCGTGACGACATCGACGCGCCGGACCGCTTCGGCGGCACCGTGGCGATCAACGATATCGCTGATCTCTTCAGCCGTCACCACGACGACCTTGCCCGATCGTATCTTCTCGTTTATTTCTCGATATGACTTGGTTGCTGTGTGACCCTTCATGCATCCCCCATCACCGGACACTCCTGCGGTTCGGCTATTCCATCGCATTGCCCGTTCTCACGGCAGGCTTTACTCATACCGTGGAAGAACGTTACATCATATTCGTAAAAAAAACAAGTTTCAACAATTATTACAATGAGCTCCGCACACAGGAGAATGCACCGAAGAGCACCTATCCCGTATGTCCGAATCCGCCGTCCCCGCGCACGGTGGCTTCGAGGTCATGACACTGATTCCAGACAACGCGCACCACCGGTTGAACGATCATCTGTGCGATGCGGTCACCCCGTTTCACAGTGAAGGGCTCGTTCCCGTGATTTACAACAATAACAGAAACTTCTCCACGGTAGTCCGCATCGATGGTTCCGGGACTGTTCAGGAGTGTGATGCCGTAACGGAGTGCCTTCCCGCTGCGGGGGCGCAACTGCGCTTCGTAGCCCACGGGCAGGGCGATGGCAAAGCCCGTGGGGATAAGACGACGTTCTCCCGGCATAATGACCGTGTCTTCCGTCACGGCGGCACAGACATCCATGCCGGCGGCGGCGGGTGTCATGTACGACGGGGGTGGGATATCTTCCGCCCCGTCCAGCGTAACGATATCAACGAATATCATGGTACTGCGAGTTCCCGCCCACCTCTTTTCATCTCTGTCCCCATTCATCACTTCCATGCCCTCCACAGAGCGATCACGAAGCCCGCGACCTCAAAAAAAACGGGAACGCACCGATCCTGCGTCCCCGATAGTAATCATCGCACCAAACGGCATGAACGAAACGACCTTATGACGTCTCGTCCTGTGTCGCATCCTTCATACTGAGTTTGATGCGTCCTGTTTTATCGATATCAATCACCTTCACGCGCACCGCATCGCCCTCATTAACCACATCGGTTACCGAACGGACACGCTGGGGAGCCAGTTGTGAAATGTGAACGAGACCGTCCGTTCCGGGCAAAATCTCAACGAAGGCACCGAAATCGACTACCTTCTTGACCGTGCCCTGATAGATCTTGCCGATTTCCGCTTCCTCCGTCAGGGACCGAATAATCTCGATGGCCTTCCGTGAGGAGGCTTCATCGTTCGACGCGATCATAATGCTTCCGTCATCTTCCACGTCGATGGACACTCCCGTATCGGCAATAATCTGGCGAATCGTTTTTCCACCCGTACCGATGACATCCCGAATTCTGTCGGGATTCACCGTGATCGTTGTGATACGTGGCGCATAGGCGGAAAGATCGTCCTTCGGCCGGCTGATTACGGCATTCATCTTTTCGAGAATATGGAGCCGGCCCTCACGGGCCTGGGACAAAGCCATCTGCAGTGTTTCGCGCGTGAGGCCGTCCACCTTGATATCCATCTGCAACGCCGTTATACCGTTTTTCGTTCCACAGACCTTGAAATCCATGTCACCCGCGTGATCCTCATCGCCGAGGATGTCCGTCAAAACGACAATGTCATTGCCCTCCTTGAGCAGCCCCATGGCCACACCGGCCACGGCTTCAGTGATGGGCACACCGGCGTCCATGAGCGAGAGGGCCCCGCCGCAGACCGTCGCCATCGACGACGACCCGTTCGACGAGAGAATATCGGACACGATACGGATGGTGTAGGGGAAGTCATCCTGTGAGGGAAGCACGGGCATCAACGCCCGTCGCGCAAGCGCCCCGTGACCGATTTCCCGCCGCCCCGGACCGCGCAGGAACCGCGCTTCACCGACCGAGAAAGGCGGGAAATTATAGTGCAGGATGAATGTCCGCATTTCCTCGCCGCTGATGTAATCCAGTCTCTGCTCGTCCGCCGACGTACCAAGTGTGAGAACGACGAGCGCCTGTGTCTCGCCCCGTGTAAAGAGGGCCGATCCGTGCGTGCGCGGCAGAAGACCGACCTCACAGGTAATAGGGCGGACGTCCGTCACACCGCGGCCGTCGATTCGTCGTTTTTCCGCGAGAATGGTCTGACGGAGAATGGCCTTTTCTGTTTTTTCCAGGACGGCGTCCACCGCCGATGCGGGCACGTCCTCCGACACAAACTGCTCACGGATGTTTTCCCTCGTTTCATGGAGCATATCCGACCGTTCCTGCTTGGCGGGAGAGGCGAATGCCTTTCGTAACGGCTCTTTTGCGGCCTCTGCCACGGCGTGCACCATCTCTTCGTCAAGGGTAACAACGTCGAAGGACCGTTTGGCCGAGCCGATTTCCTCCCGGATACGGTCCTGAAGCGTGATAATAGAACGCATCGTTTCCAATCCGGCGTCAAAGGCCTCCAAAATTACGTCTTCGGGCACTTCGTTGGCCCCGCCTTCAACCATAACGAGGTTGACATCAAAGTCGTCATCCCCGTCGGGAGAGGGAATCTTGCGGCCCGTCAGAAAGAGATCGACGTCGCTTTTCTCCAATTCATCCTTTGTCGGGTTGCAAATAAACCGGTTATCGACACGCCCCACCCGGACACTCGCGATCGGTCCGTTGAAGGGTATATCGGACATAGTGAGCGCCGCCGACGCGCCCAGCATGGCGGCCACATCGGAGGCATTGTCACAATCATAGGACAATACCGTGGCGATGATCTGCGTTTCATGGGCATATCCCTTCGGGAAAAGGGGGCGTATGGAACGGTCGATGACCCGTGATGTGAGGACCTCTTTTTCATTCGGACGGCCTTCGCGCTTGAAAAACCCGCCGGGTATTTTACCGACCGCCGATGTCATCTCCTGGTAGTCCACCGTGAGGGGCAGGAAATCCGTTCCTTCACGGCGGGTCTTCTGTGAAACCGCTGTTACCAGAACAACGGTATCGCCGTACGTGACAAAGGCTGCCCCGTCTGCTTGCCCGGCAACGTAATCAGTTGTGATACTGATATCACGTCCGGCAAATTGTGTCGTATAGTTTTTACTCATAGATTAGTTGTACCTCATTGTGTGCTTATCTTCTCAAACCGAGACGTTTGATAACGGTTCGATAGCGTTCAATATCTTTTCTTTTCAGATATTCGAGAAGCTGTCGCCGCTTTCCCACGAGCTTCAGCAGGCCGCGACGCGAGTGATGATCTTTCTTGTGAATCTTGAAGTGATCCGTCAAATAGGTGATCCGCTCCGTGAGAAGCGCAATCTGCACCTCGGGAGACCCCGTATCCTTCTCGTGTGACTGAAAATTACCAATAATATCCTTCTTTTTTGCTTCGTCTAACACTCTTTTTTCTCCTCCCATCTATCGCGAGACTTTTTCGTTTCCTTTTTCATGAAAGACACGAGCGATTTTGGCAATCTGCACACCATCGGCAAGAGAAGTAATTGCATCGCTCGATACGGTCATCGTTGCAAAGGCAACGATATCATCCGTAAATGTAATGAACTTTACCATATCTCCCTCGCCAAGTGAAGCGCTTGTTCCGTCGCCGATCATGGAAGATGTAGGCTGAACGCCGCGGCGTATGCGCATAGCCGCGTCATCATCGACCACGATCGATGAAACCATGGAGGCCGCTTCGCTCATCGTGAGAAATCGGCGTTCCACCAACCGCCGTTTGTCCTCGTCCCCCACACCGTCGATAGTGACGGCATCACTCACCGAGAAATGACCGCATCGTAAGCGCCGCAGGGATACGAGATGAGCGCCGCATCCCAGACGCGCGCCGATATCGGCGCAGAGTTGTCGTATATAGGTACCCTTTGAACAGTGAACGTTCACCGTCACGAAGGGGAGAGCTATCTCCTCGCAGTCGATCCCGTGAATCGTCACCTCCCGTGGCGGAACGGAGACGTCGAACCCGTTCCTCGCCCACCAGTACAAGGGTTTTCCCTGGTATTTCACCGCGGAGAACCGGGGAACCGCTTGATTCATCGCTCCCGTGAAACGATGTACAACATCCCGGACATGCGCCTCATCAATCTCCGCCGGGTTCCGGCGGGCGATAACGGCTCCCTCCGCGTCGAGCGTGTCCGTTTCAACACCGAGTTTCAGGACCGCGCGATACTCCTTGTCACCTGTGGCGAAGAAGGCCGCCAGTTTCGTCGCTTCGTTGACACAGACGGGGAGAACGCCCGTTGCGAGAGGATCAAGCGTACCCGCATGACCTGCTTTCCGAGCGGACAGCGTCCGCCTGATGTCCCGGACCACGTCGAAGGACGTCCACTGTGACGGTTTATCAACAATCACCACTCCGTTCATGAGAGCGCACTCCGTGCCGCGTCAATTAATTGCGCCTTCACATCGGGCAACCGCCCCGCCATGCGGCAGGCCGCCGCATTGACATGCCCGCCTCCGCCGAATCGCCGGGCCACGGATTCCACATTAACGTCACCCTTCGATCGGAGACTGACCTTGAACCGGTCGGCCTCCGTTTCCTGGAAAAACGCGGCAACGCGCACACCGTCGATGGACCGGATCATCTCGACAATGCCCTCCGTGTGTTCCGGCTTCGCCTGCACCTCTTTAATCATGCGCCGGGTCACCGTCATGGTCCCGATGGAGCCGTTATCCGTCACATCCAGCGTCTCCAGGGCCAGCCCCAGGATCTTCATGCGGGCATAGGGCGTTTTCTCGTAAACGTTTTCGACAACAGAGAGAAAATCGGCACCCGCCTCCATCAGTTCCGCCGCCACACGGAGCGTGTCTCCGGTGGTGTTCGCATAGCGGAACGATCCCGTATCGGTAACGATGGCCGTATAGAGATTCGTGGCAACGGCGGCCGTTACGGGAACATTCATATGAACAAAGAGCCTGTAGAGCAGTTCACCCGTCGAACTCGCCGTGGGATCCACAAGGGACACGGCGGCGAAACCGTCGTTCGACACGTGATGGTCGATATTAATAACCAGACCGGCCCCTTCGAGTAGTGCGGAATTATCGCCCGCCCGGTCGCTATCGCTGCAATCAAGGAAAAAGACGGCATCGTAATGACGTTCCCTCTCGAACTCATGGAGAATCGCCGCTTCGCCGGGAAGAAAGGTGAACATGGCTGGTGTTTCGTCCTGATTGTAGACGGTCACCTCCTTCCCCATGCTCCGAAGAACGTCGGCAAGTGCCAGCTCCGACCCCACCGCATCGCCGTCCAGCCGCACATGTGTGGTAATGAGAAACACCTGCGATTCCCGTATCACGGAGGCAATGCGGTCCATGGTGGTTCGATACGTGTTCATTCCGTAATATCCGACAGTATTTTTTCAATCCTCTCACCGTAATCAAAGGACTGATCATAAAAAAAACGCAGTTCAGGCACGTATTTGAGTTTGACGCGTTTTCCCAGCTCCCGCCGGAAAAAGCCCGTTGCCCGTTCCAGGTGTTCTTTCGCCTCATCGGGCTCAACGGCCGATCCGATGGGTACAAAATACACACGGGCCTGCCGCAAATCATCGCTCATCGCCACAGCGGATATTGAAATCAAGGAAAGCTTCTCATCGCGAACATCGTGGAGTATAATCCGTGATAACG
>Ga0272441_10001554_pt1 | contig 48784 bp, 30 predicted proteins | sample SSMProp6N_FD_193582 | JGI IMG/M metagenome (GOLD analysis project Ga0272441, IMG submission 193582) | Marine sediment archaeal communities from Little Sippewissett salt marsh, Falmouth, MA, United States - SSM-Prop-6N | ecosystem: Environmental > Aquatic > Marine > Wetlands > Sediment ... | reverse complement strand
CCTCCAAGCGTTTCAGGAGCCAGGCCATGTTCTCGCCCAGGGCGGTCATGGTCTGGATGCCTTCGTCGTCGCCCTCGACGTCGCCCGGCTTGAGGCCGATGCCGAGGTTCCAGTAACTGGAGCCCGGCACGATCATGCCGCTGATGAGGAAAAAGTGGTTGAGGGTGTCGAAGGCGTGGATGGCGCCGGCGCGGCGGACGGCCACGACGGCCGCCCCGACCTTGCGGTGCAGGAGGTCGCCGTTCACGCGCAGGACGAAGCCCGCCCGGTCCACGAGGGCCTTCATCTCGGCCGTGACGTCGGCGAAGTACGTGGGCGACCCCAGGAGAATGCCGTCGGCGGTCTTCATCTTCTCAAGGCATTCGCTGACGGCGTCGTCCGGCAGGACGCACCGGCCGTCCTGGTTCTTGAGGCACGCGTAACAGCCGGTGCATCCGCGGACGGCCTGGCCGCCGAGTTGGAACGTTTCGGTGCCGATGCCCTCGGCCTCGAGCGCCTCGCACACGGTGCGCAGGAGGATGGCGGTGTTGCCCTTGGGACGCGGACTGCCGTTGACGGCGAGGACGTTCATGGTAAGCCGTCCTTTCCTCTTCGGACAAGGTTGAAACGCATGACCAGTATACTGCAGCGGGGGCGTTACTGATTGTACAAGTCGAGGAACTCATCAACGGTGAGGCCCGCATTCCTGATTTGGCGAACGAGCAGCCCCTGCTTGACCGTACGGTGCCTTGGAATAACGAGCCGGGCCTTACAACCGGCCTTCGTCATCACCATGTGCTTGCCACCCTGGCGCAAAACCCAGCCGTCTCGCTCAAAGGCCTTAACCACCTTGCGGGTGGGAAGATCACTGAGCCTTGGCACGCTTGGGTTCCTCCCCCGCCGCCAGCCAGTCGGTTATGGCATCGCGCGCGTTACACAGGGCCTCCTCCACCGTTTCGCCGTCGGTCACGCACCCGGGCAAGGCGCGACATTCGGCGACGAAGCCGCCATCGACGAGGTCGGGCTCCACCACTACCGTATACCGCTTGCCACCCATGTGCATCCTTTTCCTTACCTCTCGCACCTCGCGCTTGAGTTTGGCATGCACTTCGTCACAAATAGCCTTGATGCCGATGATGTGAACCAGTTGGCGGCCACGGAGTATGTCTTCCCGCACGACGGGGTCGTCAGTGAGCCGAAAGACGGCTTCACCGTCGGTCACGAGTTTGAGTTCGGCCAGCGGGTGCGTGATGTCGTCTGGGTGCTCTTTCAGCAGTCGAACAGCCTTGCGGATCTTCTGAAGGCTCAGGCCGTCCTTGCGCAGCCGGTTGACGGCAGCAGCAGCCACCAGGTCCACGAAGGAGTACAGCCGTCTGGACCCGCGTCCCCGGGCCCGGGAAACGGACGGCCGCAGCAGGCTGGTCTTGTCCCAGTGCCGGAGTTGCCGCTGACTGGCCCCCGTCACCAGACTGGCGAGGCTTGTGTTAAACGCTTGCATAGTACACCTCCGTCCTTCAAATGACATCGCTGTCATTATACTCGGCATGGGCGGCACAGGCAATGAGAAAAACCGAGGCGAACAGCCGAATGCAGATTGCAGCGGTCTTGCCCGAGGGCGGTTTGACAACAGGGCGAGCGCGTACGGGACCGCAGTGGTATCGGGAATGCGGTCAGCGGCTGCGCTGGAGGGCGTCGGCCACCCGCTGCCACGGCACCAGGAGGACGGGGCACCGGGGTTCGGTGGCGGTGTGGCAGGCGAAGAGGCCGGTCGTGAACGCCCCGCCCAGGTTCGTGGGCTCGACGGCCACACCGTCGGATTCGCGGGCCCCCGCCACGCCGAACGTGCCGAGCGGGGCGACGTCCGTCAGCCGAAAGACCTTGAAGTTGCTGGACCCCTGGTTCGAGACGACCAGGGCCGGCCCGCCCTCGAGGTTGGGGTGGATGGCCAGGCCCTCGAGGTCGGCCGTCAGGCCGTGCTGCCCGACGCGCAGGATCCGCCGGCCGGGGGTGGGGTCGTCGGGCTCGGCGCCGAGTTCCCAGACGCCCTCGTCCTCGACGGCCACGTAGAGGCGTCCGCGGGCGTCGTCGGCGACCGCGCCCTCGGCGTAGCCGGCGCGCCAGGAGCGGACGATCTTGCCGGCGACCTTGCCCGTGCCGTCATCGGTGAGTTCGACCTGCTGGCACGGGCCGTCCATGCTGGTCGTGATGAAGTAGAAGGCGCCGGTCTTGGCGCTCTTGTAGAGCGTGCCGCCGTAGTTCTCGCCGGTGCGGATGGCGTCGTTGTCGACGCGCGCGAGCCGGCGGGTTTTCATGTCGACGGCGAAGACGCGGATGCGGTCGCCCCCGGTCCGCTGGTTGACGGCCACGATGTCGACCTTCCGGCCGCCGAGCGGGAAGGCGTACCGCAGGTCGATGTTGCCGGGCTGGGGCATCTCGATGGTCTGGAGCCGCGTACCCGCCAGGTCGTAGACGAAGAGGCGGTGGGCGTCTTTGTCGCTCGTGATGATGAGGCTGTCGGCGGGCCGGTTCGCGTGGACCCACACGCACAGGTCGTCCTGGTCGAGGACGGCGTCGTCGGCGAGGACGACAGCGGGCGTGACGACGGGCACCTCGCGCGCGGGGTACGTGGCCTCGGGTTCGTCGCGGCGGAAGAAGTCGCACCCGCCGGCGGCGAGGGCCAGGGTCAGGACGAGGGCGGCAACGAACAGCGGGCGCATGACGCGGGTCATCGGACGGATCCCCTTCTCGTGCGTGTCAGGTTGGCCTCGGACACGCGGGTGCCACTGGTTGCTCGTCAACCAGTGATTTCCGGCCGCCGAAACGCACTGGCGGGCGAGTTTACCCGCCGGAGGCGGGCCGCCAGTGGCACCCGACGCGCCGCTACGTCGCCACAATGTTCACAAGCCGGCCCGGCACGACGATCGTTTTGCGGACCTCGGCGCCTTCGAGGTGTTGCTGGACCCTGGGATCGGCCATGGCGGCGGCCTTCAAATCGTCCTCGGAGGCGCCCGCCGGCGCCGTGATGCGGGCACGCAGTTTGCCGTTGACCTGGACGGCGATCTCCAGGACATCCTCGGCGCAGGCGGCCTCGTCGAACGTGGGCCACCCGGCCGAAAGGACCGAGGGCTCGTGCCCCAGGGCCTCCCAGAGTTCCTCCGTCACGTGCGGCACGAACGGGTGGAGCAGGCGGACCATCGTCTCCAGGGCGAGCCGCACCACCGGGGCCGCATCGGCCGAGGGCGTAACGTCGGCGAGCGTGTTCGAGAGTTCCATGACGGCGGCAATCGCCGTGTTGAACTGCCAGGAGTGCTCGATGTCCGCGGTGACCTTGCGGACGGTCTGGTGGGTCTTGCGCCACAGCTGCTTCTCGGCGTCTCCAAGGTCAGACCCGTCGCCGGTGTACGGCGTCTTGACGTTGGCGATGGTCTCTTGCATCTCGCCCGCCTGCCGCCACAGCCGTTCGATGAACCGTCGGGCCCCGACGACGGCCTCGTCGCGCCACTCGGCGTCCTTTTGCGGCGGGCCGATAAAGAGCGTGTACAGGCGCTGGGTGTCGGCCCCGTGCTGGGCGATGACGGCGTCGGGCGCGACGACGTTGCCCTTGGACTTCGACATCTTTTCGAGTTTGCCCGTCGTTTCGGACTGCTTGCAGATCATGCCTTGGGTAAAGAGGGCGGCGAACGGCTCATTGAACCCCACGTGCCCGGCATCGTACAGCACCTTCGAGATGAACCGCGTGTACAGGAGGTGGAGCACGGCGTGCTCGACGCCGCCGATGTACTGGTCCACGGGCATCCAGTAATCGACCTTGTCGCGGTCGAACGGTCGGTCGTTCGGCTGACGCTCCGCGCGGGTCAGGGTGTACCGCAGGAAGTACCAGCACGAGCAGAGCCATTGGGCGATGGTGTCGGTGTCGCGGCGGGCCGGGCCGCCGCACCTCGGGCACGGGGTGTTTACCCAGGCGTCGACGCCCGCGAGCGGGCTTTCGCCCTTGGGGGGAAACTCGACCTCGTCGTCGGGCGGCAGGGTCACCGGCAGGGCGTCCACCGGCACGGGCACCTCGCCGCAGGCGGGGCAGTGCACGATGGGCACGGGCGCCCCCCAGTACCGCTGCCGGCTGATGAGCCAGTCGCGGAGCCGGAAGTTGACGGTGGCCTCGCCCATGCCGTTGGCGGCGAGGTGGCGGATGACGTCCGGTATCCCGCCCGGCGACGGCGTGCCGGTGAGTGGCCCCGAGTTGGCCATCGTGCCGGCATCGACGTACGCCTCGGTCATGGCCTCGGCAACGAGGGGCTCGCCCTCGGGCTGGATGACCACGCGGATGGGAATGGCGTATTTGCGGGCGAACTCGAAGTCGCGCTGGTCGTGGGCGGGTACGGCCATCACGGCGCCCGTGCCGTATTCAAGAAGTGCGTAGTTCGCCACCCACAGGGGCACGCGTTCGCCGTTGACGGGGTTGATGACGTAGGCCCCGGTAAAGACGCCCTCTTTTTCGACCTCGGCGTCGCCTCGGGTGGCGGCGGACTCGAGCGCGCAGCGGCGGCAGAACGCCAGGACCTCCGCCTCGCGGTCGGTGCCCGCGACGAGCCCGGCAATGAGCGGATGCTCGGGCGCCAGGCTCATGAACGTGACGCCCCACAGCGTGTCGGGCCGGGTGGTGAAACACGGCAGGGGCGTGCCGTCGTCGAGCCGGAAGTCGACGCGGGCGCCCTCGCTGCGGCCGATCCAGTTGGCCTGCATCGTCCGGACGGTCTCGGGCCACTCGCCCAGTTCCGCCAGGTCATCGAGCAGCCGCTGGGCGTACTCGGTGATGCGGAAGAACCACTGGTCCAGGTCGCGTTTTTCGGCGGTGGCGCCGCAGCGTTCGCACTGGCCGTCCACGACCTCCTCGTTCGCGAGGCCCGTCTGGCACGACGGGCACCAGTTGACGGGGGCCTTCTTGCGGTACGCCAGCCCGCGCTCCTGCAGAACCAGGAAGATCCACTGCGTCCATTTGTAGTAGTCGGGGTCCGAGGTATTGACTTCGCGCCGCCAGTCGTACCCCACGCCCCACCGGCGGAACTGGCGTTTCATGGACTTGATGTTGTCGCGGACCCACTTGCCCGGCCGTTTGCCGTGCTTGATGGCGGCGTTCTCGGCCGGCAGGCCGAAGGCGTCCCACCCCATGGGCGACAGGACCGCGTGCCCGCGCATCATCTTGTACCGGCTCACCACGTCGCCCATGATGTAGTTGCGGCCGTGCCCCACGTGCAGCGTGCCCGAGGGGTACGGGAACATCGTCAGGCAGTAGAACGCCTCCTCGGGCGGGGCCGTGCCGTCCACCGCGAACGTGCCGCGCGCGTCCCACCAGTCCTGCCATTTGCGTTCGATGGCGTGCGGGTCGTAGTCCTGCATGGATACCCTTTTCCTCTAGATGCCTGCCGCGATTTCCAGCACCTCCCACTCGCGGCGGTTGGCGCCGTCGCCGAAGGCAACGGTGTCGCCGACGGCCTTGCCCATGAACGCCATCGCGAGGGGCGCCCGGTAATAAAAGACGCGGTTCTCAACGTCGGTGTCCCACGGGCCGAGGAACGTGAAGAACTCGTCGCGGCCGGTGTCGGCGGCGCGGGTACGAATCTTCGAGCCCACGGTGACCGTGTCGCTCGCGCCCATGCTGGGCGGGATGACGCGGGCCTTGCCGATGTCGGTCTGCATCTGCTGGGCCTTCTCCGAGAGGCGTTGCTGCTCTTCGAGGGCGGCGGTGAACTCGGCGTTGTCGCTGACGTCGCCGAGGGCGGCGGCGTCGCCGATGGCCTGGGCGTTTTCGGCCATCTGCCGCGTCACGAGGTCGCCGTACAGTTCTTCCTGGTGCCGCAACGCCTTCTCGGACGTCCAGACGACGTCCTCCTCTTCCCAGGGTTCGAGTTGCTTGACGGCGAAGTGCTCGGGATGGACGCGGCGAATGAGGTCGAGCAGACGCGACCGCAACGCGTCGGTCAGCAGCGTGTTCCGGTCGACGGCCGCGCGGATGTCTTTGGCCTGCGTGTCGTCGGCCTGCTCCAGGACGCGCTGCAGGGCCGAGTTGGCCCGGACGTCCAGGGCGCTGCGGACCTGGGCCACCACCGGCCTCAGCGACCGGTCCTCCTTGCCCATGCGCCCCAGGCGGTCGGCCGACAAGAGGAACCGGATCGTCAGCGTTACGGGGTCCACGCCGGCCAGGGCGTCGGCGTACCGGCCGGCCATGACCGTCGTCCAGAGCCAGAACGAGGCCGTGGGCGCTTCGTGCGGATAGTGCAGAACGTGCTCGCCCGCCGCGGTCAGGCGGTCGGCGTGCCCGGCGTCGACCAGCTCGGCCGCCAGGTGCTCGCACGCCGCCGGCAGGCGGCTCATGGTCAAGGCCGTGCCAAAGACCTCGGGCCAGGACTCGGGAAGGGCTCGGCGAAGGTACACCAGGACGCCCCGGACGACGGCCTCGTTCGCCAAGGCCGCCACGGCCCCCGCCATACCGGCGTTGCCGGCGACGTCGGCGGGCGCCGCACGCGGGGCGTCGACGGTGTTGGGGTGCCGCTGATGCATCTCGTCCAGGACGGCGAGGGCCCCGAGGCGTTCGGCGGCCGTGTCGGCCCGGGCGGCGGTCTCGGCCAGGCGTGTGGCGAGGTCCGTCAGCAGCACCGCCTCGGCCTCCGGGTTGTGGCCGGTTTCGTCGAGGTATGTCAGGGCCAGTTCGAGGCGTCGCTCGCCCTCGGCCGCCAGGAACCCGTGCAGCCGCTCCTTCTCGAACGAAACGGGCACGTCGCGGAGCGTCAGGGCGGGCTGCGTGGACTCGGTCATCTCGATGAGAGGCGACCGTTTGACGCGGTCGCGCGCGCCGGACCACCACTTCGCCCATGCCCGGCCCTTGATGACCGGATCGAGCGCCGCCTTGAACTCGCGGAACTTCATCGTGGGCCCGTGGGCCTCGAGGACGATGCGCGCCAGGTGCGCCGGGTCGTCGTCGGCCATGGCCACGAGCCGCTCCGGCGCAAACGCCACCAGCGCCCGGAAATCGTGATCGTTGCCGGGCTCCAGGTGGACCACGCTTTCGGCGTCGTAGCCGCGCTCGCTCGCGCCGAACGACACCTTCAGGACCCCGCGGGCCGGGTCGACCCCCAGGACGCACCCGGGGTGCTTGCGGCGGGGGTCCACGACGAACGTGCCCGGCACGAGGTCCAGCAGCGTTTCGAGCCGCTCGACGGCCGTGCCCAGGGCCAGGCCCTCACGGCCGACGGTCATCGCCAGCAACGTGTCGAGTCCGGCGGCGTCGGGGCACTTGGCCCGGTAGACGGCGGCGGCGGCCTCGTGCAGATGGGGGGCGTCCGGCAAACGGTCGCCGAGGCGGCGAAGCACCCGCCGACCGTCGGCCGCCCGACCGCCCTCTGTCCAGGCCTCCAGGGCCATCCAGAGCAGCGACTCGGCCGCCCGTCGGGCCCGGACCGATTCCTGCTCGAGCAGCGCCACGAGCACCGAGCCGGCGGCTTCGGCGTCGAACGCTTCGTCCTCCAGCGTCTCTATCCAGGCGGCCTCCAGGTCGCCGTAGGCGGCGGCCTGGGCCAGGCCGGTCAGCCGGCCGGCCGGCCCCTGCGGCAGGTCCTCGTGGGACGCGTCTTCCATGGGCGCTGCGTCATCGGTCATGCAAACACTCTCCTCGGCCGCGCCGAACACGGGACACGGGACCGACAGTGTACCGGCCGAGGCCGCGCCTGGCAATGCCTCGCGACACCACATCGCCCGCCGAGGCGAGAATCCGCGCCTGACGCGATAGGGCCTTGACCTGCCCGGCGGGGCGCCCGACAATCCCTGGGACCCTTCCAGGAGAAAGCCAATGCCGGTTCATCTGCCGCCCCTGTCGCGTCGTTCGTTTCTGAAGGCCACGCTGGCCGCCGGTGTCGCCGCCCTGGGGCCGGGCCGTTTGGCCGCCGCGACGCCGCCCGTCGACCCGAACCGCGTGGCCCTCCTTTCCGACACGCACGTCTGGGAGGACCGGACGACGCCGTACGGCGGATGCGTGCCCGCCGTTACCCTACGGCAGGCCGTGACGCAAGTGCTGGCCTGTTCGCCGCGGCCGGGGCACCTCGTCATCTCGGGCGACTTGGCCCACCTCAAGGGCCTGCCCGGCGACTACGTGGTCCTGCGCGACCTCATTGCCCCGATTCGTGCGGGTGGCGTGGCCGTGCATCTCGTTCTCGGGAACCACGACCATCGCGCGAACGTGTACGCGGCCTTCCCGGAGGCGAAGCCACCGGGTGCGGCGACCGTCGTCGACAAACACGTGGGCGTGGTCCGGGCGCCGCAGGCCGACTTCGTCCTGCTCGATTCGCTCAATAAGACGAACGTAACGCCCGGCCTACTGGGCGACGCCCAGCGGGCCTGGCTTGCCCGCACGCTCGATGCCCCCGGCAAGCCCGCGATCGTCGTCGCGCACCACAACCCCGACACGCGCGAAAAACCGTCCGGCCTGGTCGATACCCCCGCCTTCTTCGAGGCCCTCGCGCCGCGGAAGCGGGCCAAGGCGTACGTCTTCGGCCACACGCATTCCTGGTCGTACCGCACGCAGGGCGACGTGCACCTCGTGAACGTGCCGGCGATGGCCCATATCTTCAACAAGAAACAGCCGCGAGGCTGGCTGGACACCCGCCTCGAAGCGGACGGCGCCACGGTGACGCTCCGGATGCTCGACACGGCCGACCCGCGCCACGGCAACACCAAGCACCTGGCGTGGCGGGAACACGCGTAACGCCTCTGGCAAAAGCGAGGTTCCGGAACCGTTGCCCGTGCGGGGACGTCCGTGTTCGCCGGCCGCCTTGGCGGCCGGGCGGAGGGGTCGCCGTTACGGCAGGAGCATGGCGGTGAGGTTGATGCGGCCTCCGTAGTCGCCGGGCGGGTTGTGGGCCCCCGCCCTCTGCCACAGGAGCCGCAGCCGCACGTTCTGGTCGAACCGGTCGGTGTCCGGGCTCTCGAAGGTCATGCGTTCGCTCTGGACGGCGGGGAAGTCGCCGATACGGCTCGGCCCCACGAAATGGGCCACGCGGGTGCCGCCCCCGGACGGGTTGGCGCCGTCGGTGGCCATCTCGACACCCGCATCGGTGGCGAGCACGACGGGCGGCACGGTGGGGGAGCCCGGGTCGCTCCCCTTGTACAGATGGGTGGCGGCTGCGCTCATCACCACGCGCGACCGGTTCGAGCCGACGTGAAACCCAACGACGGCGGCGAACCGGCCATCGGGTTCCGTCTCGGTATCCACGGTGTCGGCCACGGTATCGACGGAGAGCATCGGCCGGACGTGAACCACCACTTTGGCGACGGCCGAATCGCGGGCCTGCTGACCGGCCGCCGTGCTGCCGAGGATGGCAGCGGCCCCAATCGCCAAGGCCGCCGTGATCGCAGGATGCCGCATCCGGGCCCCTTACTCCCCACGCCATTATCCCACGTGGTGCTCTTATCGGCAAGGGTCACGGCGCAAGGTCAGGCATTCGGGGCGGCGGGGCGGCGACGGTGCGCCCGCGCGCCAGCGCGGCGGGTACGGAGACCCACCGCGCGGACGCGGAGATTGCTCCGGACGGCTTTGTTACGGGCCGGACGCCTCGGCGTCCACGAGGAACAGGGCGTCCTTGGGCCCCAGCGTCACGGTGTTGCCGACGGGCTTGCCGTTGTTCGTGTCGGGGTCCTGCCGCGGCGACCCGCGTAGGCGGCTCAGCCGCCGGCCGGGCGCGAGTCGCGCCAAGTCGAACGTCACGTCGTGCGGCGAGGGGTTCGCCAGCACCAGGCCCCGCTCGAACGCGCGGACCACCGTGTCCGCCGCCGCATGGGCCGTGACCGAGGCGAGCCACACGGGCGCCGTGCCCTCGAACTCGAAGGCGAGGTCCACCGTTTTCGACCGCACCGCCGAAACGTACGCGTACGACGTGAACGCCTCGCGGTCGGCCCAGGTCATGTACCGGACCGGTTCGGTGACGGCCTGGCCCCTCCCCGGGCCGGTGACCAGCGCGTCGGCCCAGGAGGCGTGGTCGGTCGTGGCGTTATCGTTCGGGCCGCAGTCCGAAACGAACCGGAGTCGGACCCGGCGGCCGGCCCACGGCGCGAGCGGTACCTCGTGGCGGACCCACTCGGACGCCTTCTGCGTGTGCTCGAAGACCTGCTCGAAGGGGCCGGCCTTGCCGTCCTCGTCGAGCGGAGCGACGCACACGCGGAACCAGACGCCGTCGCTCTTCTCGGGGCTCTTCGGGCCCATGCCGGTGGCGAAGGTGAGCCGTCCGCCCGCCGGGACCGCGACGTCGCGCTGCCAGAACGTGGCCCCCGCGCACGACTTGTACGGCGGATGGACCAGGTAGGCGGCGTGCGTCTGGCCGCCCAACTCCGTACGCGAGGCATAGCGGACGGAGGCCCCGGTGTCGCGGTCGAGGGCCGCCGGCGCCTTGCCGCGCACCTGCATGCCGGTTTCCGGCAGGCGCGGGACGACGAGCTTGCCCTGCGGCGGCGCGACGCCGACGTGTGCGAGCCGCGGCATCGCCTCCGGATACCCCGGCAGCGGCGCCGCGCGGGCCGTCACGCGTACGACGAGGTCCGGGCCGTCGCACGGCACGTCGCGCAGGACGAACCGCATCGGGCCGGCCGGGGTGTCGGCGGCCGTCACCTTGACGGCCCCGCCCTCGATGGCAAAGCGTAACCCCTTGCCAATTAGTCGCTTAAGGAGGGCCTCGCCGGGCGGGGCGGCGAGGCCGTTCAGCCGGTCGGGGGCGTCCAGCGCGAGCCGGCGAGCGGGGCCCTTGGCCTGGCCGAGCCACCCGACGACGTGGTCCCGCCCCCGGACGAGTTCGTCCCAGAGGCCGCACAATTCGCCCTTGACCTTGGGCGGGCTGAAACTGTAGCAGATGGCCGAGTCGGTCATGACCGAGGCCGCAAACACCAGCCGGTGCGTGGCCCACGGCACGTCGGGTCGGCGATTGGGCCGGCCGGGGATGCCCGTCGGCTCGATGAACTTGTGGTTGACGTAGTTGAAGACGGGCCGGCGGCTGCGGGCGGCCCAGAAGTCGTGCCGGTTCAGGCCGCCCGACCAGTCGGTTATCTCACGGTCCGACAGGGAGGGCCACCCCTCGCTCTCGATGCCGTTCAGGATGCCGACCCCGCGCTGATGGGTGCCCTGATGGCCGTCGGCCGTGATGAGGCGGTCGTCGCCGAGACACGCGCGCAGCCGCTCGAGGAACCGGATGACCCCCAGGCCGTACGTCTGGACACCGTCGATGACGCCGGCGTCGCCTTGGCCGTCGGCGTTGGCGTCGGCCCGCTCGCCGCCGCGCTCGTTAAAGAGGACGTCGAACTCAATGCCGTCGAAGGCGGCCAGGGCGCCGCCGGGTGCGAAACGGGCGGCCAGGTCGTCGGCGTGGACCTCCCAGCACCGCCGGCCTTGGGCGTCTTTCGGGCTGTGCGTCGAGTAGTTGTAGAACCACATCAGGTTGCCCTGTCGCGGCCATGGGCCTTCCGTGGCGTGGGCGGCCGCGTAGGCCCGACCGGCCGCGAACGCCCGAGGCTGCGTGCCGTAGCAGCCCCGCTCGACCACGATGACCTTGCGGCGGGGGTCCACCGAGACGAGCCGGACCTGCTCGCTGGTGTGCCAGTCGGGCCGCCCGTCGGCGTCCAGGGCGCAGAGGCCGACGTCGTCGTTCTTGTCGCGGAACCGACCCATCTCGGTGCGGAACCGTTCCGGATGGTCTACGCGAATCTCGGTCCGGCCCGTCTCGGCAGGAACCGCCCCCACGACTGTGGCGCCGACGTAGTACACCCAGTGGCCGGCGAAGAACGGCTCCCGCTCGAACTGCGGGTCGCGGGCGTTGCCGTTGTAGTGGAGCAGGACGACCTGGTCCGGGTGCGCCTGCTTGAACCGCGTGAAGAACTCCGGGTTTCGCTGGCCGCGGCCCGGGACCTCCTCGTCCAGGGCCTTGCCCTGAATGCCCATGAGCCGCGAGAACGTGGCCTCCCATTGGGCGTAGTCGATGCGCGGGTTGGCGGCCCAGCCCTCGGCGGAGCGGAAGAAGAACACCTGCGGGTACTCCTTGCCGAGAACCCGAAGGCGGTCGAGGCGGCCGGCCGGCTCGACGGCGCGGGCCGGCGCCGGCATCAGGCCAACGAGCAGCGCCCCGGCGAGCGCGAGTGGCGCGACGTGTTTCACGCGATAATCCTTTGCTGTCGGAAGAGCCGTGCGTGGTGGCATTATACCGCGGGGGGGATGGGCGGTTTCGGTGAATCCGGGGTCCGCGGGCCGGCAAGCACGCCCTTGGTACGGGCAGCGCGGGGTCCGTGTTGGAACGCGTGTGCGGAGCGGGCCTGGGGCCCCGCCGCGCTCTATGGCGCTGGTGCGCGGGGGTTACGGAGAACCCTCGCGCCGAACGCCTGTCGGGCCGCCCGGCCTTGGGCGGCACGCGTCCGCGTGTGGGCACCAGGCGGCGCACCCGGAGTCGAGCCGCGGGTTCGCCATCGTCCGGCCGCACGACCCGCACGGCCGGGCGCCGTCGTCCTTGAAGAATTCGACGGCCGACCCGCAGTGCGGGCACGGCGCCTCGAAGATGTCGTCCGGCCGCCAGAGGCGCCGGTCGTGACCCGGGCAGCGATCGAGCGCCATGCCGCACGCTCCTTAAGTGGGTTCTCGGTTGACCTCGCCTTCCATTATGCCCGCTCGGGCACCGGCCGTCTTTGACCTGGGTCAAATGCGGCGGCCCAGCAGGGCGCGGCGCCCTCGGCCCCCCCGTTCGGGCCGCGTTTCGCAGAAACCGGCCCCCTCCGAGGGTGTTTCAGGATAAGGATTCGGCTGCGCTACTGCATGGGGGAACGCCTATGAGACTCACGTCGTTGTCGGCGGGGCGCCGGGCGCCCTACCTCCTCGCCTTCGTCGCCGCCGCCACACTCGTGACGGCGGTTGGCCTGTGCGCCGCCGCCGAGGCCGACCCGAAAAAGGCCACCGACGACTACAACATGGCCGTTTGGCTTTACGGGTCCAAGAAGTACGATTTGGCGGCGGAGGAGTTTGCATCGTTCCTGGCGAAGCATCCGGCGCACGACAAGGCGCCGGACGCCCGCCTCGGCCTGGCCCGGGCCCTGCTGCATCAGCAGAAACCCGCCGAGGCCGTCGCCGCCCTCGAAACGCTCCGCAAAAAGCACCCCACGTTCAAGCAGATGCCCGTGGTCCTGTATCATCTGGGCCAGGCCTACGGCGCCGCCGGCGACAAACCGAAAGAGGCCGCCGCTGCGCTGGAGGAACTCATTGCCAAGCACGCGGAGCACTACCTGGCCACCTGGACCCGGGCCCGCCTCGGCGAGATGCGCCTCGCCCTGGGCGACGCCGACGCCGCCGAGAAGACCCTCGGCCCACTCGTCGAACGGTTCCTGACCGGCAAGGACGCCGAGAAGGCCCTGAAGGCCGAGCAGGAGCGTCTCGGCCGCGAGGCCCCGCACGTGGCCCGACAACTCGAACCGACGCTCCATCGGGCACACGTGAACCTGGGCATCGCGCAGTTGCGGGCCGAGCGGTTCGACGCCGCACGCCAGACCTTCGAGGAGTTCCTGGCCCTGGCCGTCAAGTCCGACCTCGCCCCCACCGCCCGGTTCTACCATGCCCAGAGCCTGTACCATCTGGGCGAGTTCGAGCGGGCGGCCGACGTGTACGAGGCCGTTGCGAAGAACCCCAAGGACCCGTTGGCCCCGGCCGCCGCCTTCGAGGGAGCCCTGGCCCTGTACCAGGCCAAGAAGTACGGCCCGGCCGCCAAGGCGTTTCGCCGGGTCGAGCAGCGGTTCAAGGAATCGCCCCACGTTGCCAAGGCCCAACTGTACGAGGGTATCTGCTATTACCTGGACGAGGAGTACGACCGGGCCATTGCCCGCCTCGCCGGGCTCGACACGAATGCCGAAGCCCAGTACTGGCTCGGCAAGGCGTACCTGAAACGCGAGAAGCCGGCCGAGGGGCTGGCGGCGTTCGACAAGGCCGCCAAGGCCGACCCCGAGGGGCCCCGGGCGGCCGACGCCCTCCTCGGCCGGGCCGACGCCCTCCTGGCCCAGGCCAAGTACGACGACGCCGCCCAGGCGTACCAGGCGTTCGCGAGCCGGTTCGGCCAGCACGCGGATCTGGCCCGGGCGCTGTACGCGGCCGCCGCCTCGCTTTACCGTTCGGCCAAGTACGCCGACAGCGAGACCTTCTGCGATCGGTTCCTGGCCGCGTCGCCCAAGCACGAGTTGGCGGCGCGCGTCGTGTTCCTGTCGGGCGAAAACCGCTTCCTCCAGGAGCAGTACGACCCGGCGGCCGAGCGGTACGAGCAACTCATCCGCAACCACGGCGACTCGACCGACCTCTCGGCCGCCCGCTTCCGCCTGGCCTGGATTCGCTACTTCGCCGAGCAGTACGACGGGGCCCTGGCCCTTCTGGACGCCGTGGACACGAAGAAGGCCGACCCGGCCATCGCTGCCGAAACCGCCTACCTGCGCGGCAACTGCCTCATGGAACTCAAAAAGGACAAGGAGGCCGCCGAGGCCTTCAAGATGTATCTGGCGTCCAAAGACGCCAAGCGGTACCGCGACGACGCCCTGCTGAAACGCGGTTTGGCGGCCAAACGGGCCGGCGATACCGGAGCCGCCATTGAGGCCTTCCGCCAGGTCCTCGCCAAGCACGGCCAGAGCCCGCTCGTACCGGAGGCCGCGTACCCGTTGGCCCAGATCCTGGCCGGCGAGCAGCCCGACCAGGCCGCCCAGCATTTCCGGCGGGTGGCCGATGCCCATCCCGACCACCGCCTTGCCCCGTACGCCCTGAGCGGTCTGGCGGACCTCGAGGCCGCGCGCGGCAACGCCTCCGCGGCGGTCCAGGCCTACGGCCGGCTGGCCGAGCGGTATCCCACGTCCGACCTGGCGCCCCAGGCCCTGTACCGCAAGGGCGCCCTGCTGGCGAAGGCGGAGTCGCACGCCGAGGCCCGCGCCGCCTTTGAGCAGGTGGTGGCCCGGTTCCCGGACCACGCCCTCGCCGGCGCGGCCCTGCTCGGCCAGGGCGTGGCGCTGGAGGCCGAGAAGCAGTTCGAGCCGGCGGCCGGCGTCTTTCGCCGCCTCCTCGAAAAGACCGACGACGCCAAGACCCGCGAGCAGGCCGCCTACGAACTCGCCTGGTGCCTCCAACAGGCCGGCAAGGCCGACGAGGCCACCCAGGCGTACCAGGCGCTCGCCACCCGGTTCCCCGACAGCCCGCTCGCCGCCGACGCGTTCTTCCACCTGGCCGAGATTCCTTACGCCAAAAAGCAGTACGACCAGGCCGTTCCGCTGTACGAGAAGGCGCTGGCGGCCGAGGACGAGCGGCTCAAAGACAAGGTTCTCTACCGCCTCGGCTGGTGCCGGTGGGCCCAGGAGCAGTACCCCGAGGCGGCCGCCCTCTTCGTCCGCCTCGTGGACGAGGCGCCCAAGAGCGACCTCGTGCCCGAGGCCCTGCTCCAGGCCGGCGAGTCGTATGCCAAGGCCGGCAAGCCCGCCGAGGCCGTCGCCCGGCTCGAAAAACTCGTGGACCCGAAGTACAAGGCGTTTGCGCACGCGGCCGAGGCCCGCTTCCGCCTCGGCGAGTGCCAAGCCATCCTCGGCCGCCACGACCAGGCCGTCCGCACGTTCACCGAACTGGAGAAGGCCTTCCCGAAGTATCCCGGCATGGCCAAGGTGAAACTGGGCCTCGGCAAGGCGCTCTACGACCTGAAGCGGCACGACCAGGCCCGGAAACGGTTCGGCGAGGTCCTCAAGGCGACCGACACGGAGACGGCCGCCAAGGCCCAGTTCTATATCGGCGAAACCCTCCTGGCCGAGGGCAACCCCCGCGACGCCCTCAAGGCGTACCTGCGGGTCGTGGCCCTGTGGGCCGGGTACACCGAGTGGGCCGCCGCCGCCCAGTTCGAAATCGGCAAATGTTACCAGGCGCTCGGGCAGGCGACGGAGGCCCGCGAGGCGTTCCAGACAGTTGTGGATACGTATGCGAAGACGAAGTGGGCCGACCCCGCCCGCAAACAGTTGACGCCGTGAGGCGGCATAATGCATGAGGAAGCACGGGTGCCACGGTTTGCTTGCCAAACCGTGCGCCCGAAACGGCCATGTTGGCTCTGCGCGGCAGGTCGGGAGACCCGCCGCGCGTAAAGCACCGCGGGCCGCCCCGAAGGAATCGCGGCCGACCTGCCCGCCGCGCAGGATGCGAAAGGAGAAACCCGTGAACGCCCACCGTTGGCGAATCGCCGCCCTCGTGGCCTTGGTTGCGGCCCTGGCGTGGACGACCTGTGCCGCCGAAGCGGCCCCGGCCGGCGCCCCGGCGGGCCAACCCGGCGCGGCGGCTGCCGACCCGCCCCCCGCCGACCCCGACGGGGCAGGCCGCGCCGAGCCGGAAGACGCCAACGAGCCCCCCACCGTCTGGGAACTCCTTCAGGCCGGCGGGCCGCTCATGTACCCCATCTACTTCTGCTCGTTTCTGGTGGTGGCGTTTGCCATCGAACGGGCCATCAGCCTGCGCCGCAGCAGAATTCTGCCGACCACCTTCGTCCGGAACCTGCGCGACCTCGTGGCCACACGACCCATCGACAGCGAGAAGATCAAGACCTATTGCCAGGCCAACCCGAGCCCGATCTCGCGCATCTTCCAGACGGCCATCAAGCGGCTCCACCGGCCGCTCCCCGAAATCGAGAAGGCCATCGAGGACGCCGGCGCCAAGGAGGTGCGCGGCCTGAGGCGATACACGCGGGTTCTCTCGGGGGTGGCCAGCGTTGCCCCGCTCCTGGGCCTCCTGGGCACGGTGCTCGGCATGATCGGGGCGTTCCAGGAGATGGGCAGCGGCAAGGCCCTCGGGTCCGAGGCCGGCGAGGCCCTCGCCGGGAACATTTATGAGGCCCTCGTGACCACGGCCTCCGGCCTGTCGGTGGCCATTCCAAGCCTCGTCCTCTACCTGATCATCATCTCGCGGATCGAGCGCCTCGTGGCCGAGATGGACGACCTGACGATGGAGTTCGTCGAAAACCTGGAGGACGAAAAGGCCAACGCCGCCTAGCGGCGACGCGGCAGGGACGTTGTCCGTTGCGGGTTCCCGCGCGCGAGGCCCACGCATCGGACCGCCGTCGGGGCCGTGCCGCGCAACGCACGCCGAGAGGCACCGTGCCGCTCCGTAGGACAACAGGGAGTTCGGACCCATGCGCATCGACCGTGGAACCGGCACACGCGAGGTCTCCGTCGAGGTTAACCTGACCCCCATGATCGACGTCGTGTTCCTGCTCCTGATTTTCTTCATGGTGGCCACCGAGTTTGCCAAGATCGAACGCGACAGCCGCGTCAACCCCCCCACGGCACGCGATGCCCGGCCCGTCACCGCGCTGCCGAAGGAACTCGTGGTCAACGTGACGCAGAGCGGCCGGTACATCGTGGCGGGCGTCGAGTACCCGCCCGAGGACCTGGAACGCCTCATCGCCCGCGCCGTCGAGACCAACCGCGACCAGTCCGTCGTCGTCCGAGGCGACCGGCAGGCCATCCTGCAGTTGCCCGTCGACGTGCTGAACCTTTGCGAAAAGCACAACATCAAACGCACGTTCCTCACGACCGCCCAACCCGGCGGGGGCTAACAGGCGGCCGGCATGCTTGCGCGCCGCGATTCGGTGGTGAGCCCGGCGACCACACGCGCCGGCGAAACGGATAACGCATGGCGACCCGCACCGACAACCCGTGGAGCCCGTTGGCAAGGGTCCTCTGGATTCTCGTCCCGCTGCTCGTCATTGCCGGGGTGGTTACCTTCGTTCTCTGGCCCCGCCGCGATGTCTTCTACTCCGACGGCGAGCGGACCTGGCGGGCCACCGACCACCTCGGCCTCCGCTCCGTCCTCTGGGATGACGGCGCACGCGTCGAGGGCCTCGGCGACCCCCAACAGGACTACGACCCCTGCCTCTCGGCCGACGGGCAGGAACTGTACTTCACGCGCGGCAAGGCGGGCGGTGGCGCCGACCTGTACGTGGCCTACCGCACCCCGGACGGTTGGACCAACCCGAGCCCCGTCCCCGCCCTGAACAGCGAACACGATGACATCGGCCCCGCCATCGGTCACGACGGCGCCACCCTTTACTTCTACTCGAACCGCCCCGGCGGCGAGGGGATGTACGACCTTTACCTGGCCCGCCACACCGCCGACGGCTGGCAACCCCCCGAGAACCTCGGGCCCGCCGCCAACACGCCCTATAACGAGTACGACCCGGCCGTGGCCCCGGACGGCTCGCATCTGCTCTTCGCGTCGAACCGGCCCGTCCGCCCCGAAGAGGCCCCCGACAAGGCCCAATGGCCCGCCACGTTGCGCGAAGGCCGCTACGAAAACGACTACGACATCTACACCATGGACCTGGCGGACGCCTCCGCCCCGCCCCGGCGGCTCGCCGCGGCGTCGAGCGGGGCCGATGACGGCCAGCCTACCCTCTCACGCGACGGACGGTGGCTGTACTTCGCCTCGAATCGCGCGGGCGGCCAGGGCGGGTACGACATCTGGCGATGCCGCATCACCGACCCCCCGCTCGCCGGCCTGATGACGGCCGAGAATCTTGGCCAGCCCGTTAACACCGCCGCCCACGAACTCGACCCCGCCGTCAGCCTCGAAGGCTTCGGCCTGTACTTCTCGAGCAACCGCCTGGCCCGCGACACCTGGGCCATCTACTACGCCCGTAGCCACGAGGTGTTCCGCATCGTCCGGACGCGGCGGCTGGCGATCGGGCATATCCTGGGCCGCCTTTCCTGGCCGCTCATCGGCCTCATCGCCGCCCTCATCGGCCTCGTGCTGACGCTGCTGGCCCTCTTGAGGCTCCGGCGGCGGCCGGGTGTTCTGACGAGCGCCATGATGGTGTCGCTCCTCGTGCACCTGGTGGCCCTGAGCCTGTTCACGATCTGGCAGATTTCCGAACGCGTCTCGACGCTCGTGGACGACGAGGCCCGGTTCGAGGTAGCCGTCTCGCTGCCCGACCTCTCGGAGAGCGAGGTCTCCAGCCGGCTCCGGGCCGCGCTCGAAGACCTTGCCCGGACCGATACGCTGGCGCTGGCGGCCGAGCGGCAGCCGGAGATGACCGCCCCCGAACCGCCCCCGCCCGACATGCCCGCCGTGGCGCTCGCCCGGGCCGAGCCCGAGCCCGTGCCGCAACGCTTCGAGATCGCCCCGTCCGAGGAGCGGCCGGTTGACCTCTCCGAGCCGCCGCCCAACGCCACGGCGCCCGTCGAAACGCCCGACCTCCTGTCGCCCGAGCCGGAACCCGCGATCGCGGCCCGGCCCGTCCGGGAGGCCCCGCCGACGGAGCCCCTGACCCCGCGGCCCGTGGCGCTGGCGCGGCGCGAGCCGATTCGTCCGACCGCCCCGCTCGCCCCCCGGCCCGAGCCCGACACGCCGCCCCGGCCGGCGGCGGCGTCGGCCGAGTCGCCGCTTCGGCTGGCGGTGCCCGTCCCCCTGGAACCGCCTGTGCCCCAGGTCCTGCCCGCGCCCGACGTGGCCCGGCCCGAGCCGGAGGCCGCGCCCCAGGACAAGGTGGTCGACCTGTCGCCGATGACGGCCGAGACCCCGGTCCGGCCGGTCCGGGCGGCGGCCGAGCCGGCGGACCGCCCCGTGGGCACGCGTCCCCTGGCCGCCGCACGGGCCGAGGCGCCCGTGGCCGACCTGTCGGCGCCCGTGGAGGCGCCGGCGGCCTCGGCGCCGCTGACCCGGCCGGTGCCGCCCACGGCCGCCATCGCCGACGTGGCGCCGCCCGCGGAACCGGCGGATGCGGGTCCGGTCGTGCCGGCCCCGACGCTCGCGCGCGGCCCGGGCGTGGCGCCGGCCGACGTGGATCCCCTGGACGCCCTGCCGCCGGCGCTCGGCCCCGAGACGGTGGAGCAGCGCGGCCCGCGCGCCAACGGCAAGGCCGAGCCGGTGCCCGCTCCGCGGGCGCTCGTCGTCGTGGACCGCGCGACCGGCCCGGTAGCCGCCGACGTCGGGCCGGCGGTGGCCGCCCCGTCGGCGCCCGAGCCGCTCCGCTTGGGCCACGAGAGCGTGGCCGCCAAGCCACTTGCGTCCGAGGTGGTTTCAACGGCGCCGGCGTCACCGGCGCCGCGGGTCAACCTGGAGCCGACCCGGACGGGGGCGCCGGCGATGCCGCCCGCGCCGGCGGGCGTGGTCGACCTGTCGGACCCGACGGTTCCCTCCCCGCCCCTGGTCGTTCAGGGCCCCGAGCCTGACGTGGTGGCGGCCCCGCGCGATCGGCTGTCGGCGGCCCGCGTGCGGACAGAGGCCCCGGCCCTGGTCGGGCCGGTGGCCGGGGCGCCCCCGGGCGTTGTCGATCCGCAGGCCGCCCTGCCCGCCGACATGCTCCTGGCGTCGGCGGTGCCGGCGGGCGACGTGTTGGCCACGCCCGTCATCGGCGACTCGGTGCAGGCGGCGGCGTTGCCGGTGCCTGCCGCCGTGATGGACGACGTTACCCCGCCGCCCGCGCCGATGCCGCCCAAAGAAATCTACCGCCTCCGGACTGAACCGGACCGGGCGGCCCAGATCGAGAAACTGGGCGGCACGCCCGAGACCGAAGAGGCCGTCCGCCGGGCCCTCGCCTGGTTCACCCAACACCAGAGCCCCGACGGGCGATGGGACGTCGACGGATTCCAGAAACACCACGAGGCCAAGGGCCGGCGGGCCGACGGCGGCGGCCAGCGGCGCGACCAGGACGTCGGCGTGACGGGGCTGGCGGCCTTGGCGTTCGTGGGGGCCGGCCACACCCACGTGGCCGCACGAGGCGCCGAAGGGCCCACCGAGTACGCCGATACCGTCCGCAAGGCCATCGATTGGCTCCTGGCGGGCCAGAAGGCGGACGGTGACCTGCGGCGAAGCGGCCAGATGTACGATCATTGCCTCGCCACGATGGTCCTGGCCGAGTCGTTCAGCATGACCGGCGACGACCGGCTCGTGGACCCCATTCGCCGGGCCGTCGCGTTCATCCTCAAGGCCCAGAACCCGAACTTGGGCTGGCGGTACGCTCCCCGGGCCGACAACGACACGAGCGTCCTGGGCTGGGCCCTGATGGCCCTGAAAAGCGCCGAAATCGCCGGCTTCGCCGTTCCCCAGACCGCGTACCGCGGGGCGGGCCAATGGCTCGACCGCGTGGCCAAGGGCAAGCACAAGGGTCTGTACGAGTACCAGCAGGGCCGCAAACCCTCGCCGGCGATGACCGCCGAAGGCCTCTTCTCCGCGATGCTCATCGAGTACAACCCCGCCAGCCCCCGGACCTCCGAAAGCGTCCGGTACGTCCTGGACCACGAGCCCCGTTACGTGCCGCAGGACCAGGAACGCACGAACTTCTACTACTGGTACTACGCCACACTCGCGCTGCACCAGTTGGGCGGGCCGGAGTGGGACGAGTGGAACCGGAAGGTGCGGGAGGCCCTCGTCTCGTCGCAGCGCGACGACGGACCGTTCGCCGGCAGTTGGGACACCCGGACCCGGTGGGGCTCGTACGGCGGCCGGGTGTACACGACGGCCATGGCCACCCTGACCCTGGAGGTGTACTACCGGTACCTGCCGTTTTACGATCTTCGGCTGGGCGAGGCCCCGGCGGACCCCGCGGGCGAATCGCGTTGACGGGACACGCGGGGCGGCCCTATAGTTTGGGCGGCGTGGTTGTCGATGGAAAATGGGGGGAACGGCGCGGCCCCGGGCGTTGCCTGGGCGACCGGACGATTCCGGCGGTCGCGGCCGTACGGATGCACGCAGCGCGGCGGCCTTCGCGGGCCGCCGCGACGGCAAACAGGCAGGTGCCCATGACGCGTTGCGACGGTTTGGTTCGACACCTCTTCGTGCTTCTAACCGCGCTGGCCACGGTTTGGCTGGTGCTGGGCGCGGGCGCGATACCCGTCCTGGCGGCGGCCGCGGGCGAGGAGGCCGCCGCGGGCAAGGCCACCGCCGTCACCGCCCGGTTCGTCCGGAGCGAGTGGCACAGCCTGTTCCTGGACGGCGAGAAGGTCGGGTACACCAGTCACAGCCTGTACGACCTGAGCGACGGGGGGCACCGGCTCAAGAGCAACGCGTTCTTGCGGATAACCCGCGGGGCGCCGCGGATCGGGTACTATCGCAAGACGACGGCTGACGTCGACGCGGCGTTCCGTCCCCGGGCCGTGACGTGCGAGGTCCAGAGCGGCGGCCGGACGTGGCGCGTGACGGGCCGCACCGAGAACGGAACCCTCCAACTGAAGCGGACGGTCGAGGGCGACACGGCGACGGCGGCCATCCCGGTCGACGACGACCTGACGTTTCGGTGCTGGGCGGTGCCGGCTACGGTGATGCGGGGCACGCCCGCGGGCCAGATGCGCCGGTGGCTGGTCGTCGACGCCTCGCTCGGCGCGGTGTTGCCGGACCCGTTTCTGGTGCGTGTTCTTGGGCCGCACACCCTGCCCGCCGCGGGCGATGGACCCGCCCTGCAGGGCACGGCCGTCCTGTCGGGCTGCGGGGCCGAGCAGATCCTCCACCTGGTGGACGCCAAGGGAAAGGTGCTGCGGCGCCTGTGGCAGACATCGCCGATGGTGGCCGAGGCGACCAGCCTGTCGGAAGCCCGACGCCTCGAAAAGCCCGACGCCATCCCCCCGGCCGTGGAACTGCCCGGCCTGTCGTATCGGGGGTACACGAGCGACCGGCTTGGCCTCACGGTGTATGTGCCGTCGATTCCCTACGCCACGCACGTGGTAAGCGACTCGGGTTTCGTAACGATTACCGACCTGACGGACGAAGCGTACGTGACGGTCCGGCCGGTGCAGGGGCCGGAGCCGCCCGTCGGGGCGGCCGCCCGGGAGGCCGCAGGCGGCGACGACGACGACGAGCCGCCCGTCCTGGTGGGGCTCCCGGTGTTCAAGGAATGGGCGGGTCGGTATAGCGACGTCACGGTCGAGCCTCACCGGGTCATCCAGCCCGGGCTGTCCAAGTCGATGAAGGTGCTGGGCGTCGACGGCACGGCCCGCCTGGGGTGCACGACGTTCCGTTACCGGAACCTGCTCTTCTGGGGCAACGGGCTGCCGTGGTTCGCCTCGGTGATGGTGGCCGACCGGCACGTCGGGTCGAAGCCGATGCTGGCTCAGAACGTGATCCGGTCGATCCGGACGGAGCCGCCCAAGGGCCGGCTGCCCATCCAGGTTCTGGGCGACATCATCCGCAGCCCGCTTTACGGGTTCCAGATTCGACTGCCGAGCCAGGCGTGGGTGATTCCGCGGCACACGGGCGGGGCGCCGACGGCCCTGGAGGTGGCCCGGACGGACCAGTCGGCCCTGGCGGTCATCCGCTTTGTGGACCGCGACGGGGACCAGACACTCAAGGATTATGTTGTGAAGCAGGCGGCGTTGGCGGCCAAGCGGTTCGGCGGTACGCCGTCCGAGCCCCAGGGCGTTATGCTGGGCGGACTGCCGGGTTACCAAATCGCATACGAGGGCAACGGCATGCTCTCGGGCCGGCCGGCCGGATGCACGGCCGCTTACGTCCGCCGCCGCGGACGCGTCATGGCGCTGATGCTGTTCGTCGTGTCCGACGCCGGCGAGGCCGTTGCGAAGGAGATGGCCCAACTGCGCGAGAGCCTGAGATTCCTGGATTAGGGTGACCACGCACCTTCCCGCGTGGCGGGTCGCCCGGGCCGCCGCGCATGGGCGAAACGGCCGTTTGCGGCACGCGGTGTGTGCCGGGGATCCACCGCGCGGGAAGGAAACGATTCTCCGCGAACGGCGCGTGGTGCACCTGGCCTGAGGGGCACGTGATGTGGCGGTCGGAAGTCATCGGCGCGATTATCCGGACGGCGCTCGCACTCGGGGCGGCGGTCGGCCTTCTGACGCCGGCCTCGGTCCGGGGCGCGGCGCCGCCGGCCGGTCCCCCCGGCCGGGCCGAGGGCGTGGCGTTTCTGCCCCTGACCGTGACGAGCGACGAAGCGGGCCTGGGCAAGCAGGTTACGTACATGCTGCGGTCCAAGGCGAAGCGGCTCGGGGCCACCGTGTACGACCCGAGCAGCATCGCGGAACTGCTGGCCGGCCGGCCGGTTTCGCTGGCCACGCCGCCGGCCGACCTGGCGCGCCTCGCGCGCGAGCCGTTCCAGGCGAACATCGTCGTCGTGGGCCACGTGGCCGGCCGCGAGCCGTACCAGGTGGACGTGCTGGCCGTCTACGCCGACACGCCGGGGTCGCCGGGCCTTTTTCGGCGGACGTACCGGGCGGCGAACCATCACCTGATTCCGGTCGAGATGGCCAATGCCGTCTACGACATTCTGGGCATGGCCCGCCCGGACGACCCGCTCGCGCTGCTTCGGCAGGACCCGGAGATTGCGCGCCGGTGGCAGGAGGCGCCGAACCTGGTTCGGAATCCCGGGTTCGAGTCGGCGGCGCCCGGCGGCCGCGGGCCCGCCCACTGGCAGGAACCCGAGACGCAGATGGCCTGGGTCGCCAACCCCGACGGGCCCGGCAAGGTCCTGAAGTACGATATGGACAAGGCGACGGCCGGCTCGTACGGCCTGGACTTCTACAGCGACTGGATTCCCATCGAGGCCGGCGCCACGTATCGGTTTTCGTGCCGGTACAAGACGCTCGGCCCAACGCCGAAGGTTTTCCTGAAAGGGTATCACGCGTTCCCGGCCCAGAACGGGTATCCCGCCCAGCGGCGAGAGACGTACCGCCGGCAGGTGCATCCGAAGGGCGCCCGTGGCGAGTGGCACAGCGAGACGGCCGATTTCGTGCCGCTGGCCACCACCAAGGCCCATACGCCCGCGTTCCTGAAGGTGGACCTGTACGCCTACTGGCCGGCGGGCGTCATCTTCTGGGACGACGTGGTCTTGAAGAAAGTCCGCGACCCTCCCGGTGCGAAAGCCGATAAAAAGGGCAGCGAGAGCGATGCGGCAGCGGCCCGCCCGAAGGCCGCGCCATGAACGTCCGCCGGCTCCATCCGTGGACGCTTGCGTATGACGAGGCGGTGGCCATCCAGCAGCGTCTGGCCGGCGCCGTCGTCGAGGGTCCGCCGCTCAAGGAGGCCCGGACGCTGGCGGCCGCCGACGTCTCGGGAGGCCGACGGGGTGAATGGATTGCCGCCGCCGTCGTACTGGTAGATGTGCGGACGCTGGCGGTCCTGGAGGTGCGCCGGGCCGGCATGACGGCCCGCTGGCCTTACGTGCCCGGGTGCCTCAGTTTCCGCGAGATACCGGTGATGCTGAAGGCGTTTCGCCGGCTGACGCGCCGGCCGGACGTGGTGCTGTGCGACGGCCAGGGCCGAGCCCATCCGAGGCGGCTGGGGCTGGCAAGTCATCTGGGTCTGGCGCTGGACACCCCGACCATCGGGTGTGCCAAGAGCCGGCTCATCGGCCGGGTCGAGGGCGCCCTTGGCCGGGCGCGCGGGTGCCGGGCCGCCCTCATCGACGGGGGCGAACGCATCGGCACGGTCCTGCGCACCCGGACGGGCGTCAAGCCCCTCTACGTGTCGGTGGGGCACCGGATCGACCTGGCGAGCGCCGAGCGGTGGGTTCTGGCAACCGCCACCCGGTACCGGTTGCCGGAACCGGCCCGGCTGGCTCACCAGACCGTGACGGCGCACAAGAAGGAGCATGCGGGGCGTGGCCATTCTCAGTAAACGGCGGTCGGACCGGCTCAGCAACATCCGCGTCGTCTTCTTCGACGTCGGCGGGACGCTCATCTACAGCGACCTCGGGCACCTCGACCTGTTGCACGAGGCGCTGCTGGTGGTTGGGTACAAGGTGACCCGCGACGAGGTGGTCGAGGCGAACGACCTGGCGCGCCGGGCGGTGGCCCGTAGCCGCCGCCGGCACCCCGCCCGCATGGACATCAGCGCCGCCAGCCGAATGTGGCTGGATCACCTCGTGACGGGCCTGGACCTGGGCCTGTCGAGTGTGGACCTCGAACGGGAACTGACGCGGGCCATCCGGATGGTCGAGACGCACCGGCCCGAGGTGCTCGACCCGGCCGTCCACACGCTGCTCCGTGCCCTGAGACACCGGCAGTTCCGGCTGGGCGTCATCAGCAACTGGGGCGTGGACCTGCCGGAGTACCTGACGAGTTTCGGCCTGGCCGACTACTTCGAGGTCATCATCGCCAGCGAGGCCGTCGGCGCGTCGAAACCGCACCGCGAGATTTTCCTGCGCGGCCTGTCGGCCCTGGACGCCAACCCGCGCGAGGCCATTCACGTGGGCGACGACTACTGGGCCGACGTCGTCGGGGCACGCAGCATCGGCATCACCCCGGTGCTCGTGGACCGCGACGGCGAAGACCTGCACGCCGACTGCCTGACGATTGCCGGGTTGGCGGACTTGGAGGGCCTGTTGGCAGCGGCCGACCCGCGTCCGCGCCCGTCCGGCGCGGACGGATAAACCCGCCGGCCCGCCCCTCTGAAACCGCTTGACACCGCCGACGATGGGGCCACACTGCGCGTGCAGGTGGTTGTTTCGGTCGCCATGCCTGCATGAGGAAGGAACGCCGCCGCGTCGTTAGGGCCGGCGAAGCAGGGTTTCGGCGCCGCTTTTTCCCCGCCGGCCGCGCCCCCAATCCCCCTAGAAGCCCTTGACAGACCGCCCGTTTTTTCGTTAACTATGTGGCTCCAAGGGGTGTGCTGCCGCAGCAAAGGAGGGCACCGACCGTGTGCGCGATGATTGAAGTCGAAGACCTGACGAAGTGGTACGGCCACACGCTGGCGCTCGACCGGGCTTCGTTCACGGTCCAGGAGGGCCAGATCGTTGGCTTTTTGGGGCCCAACGGCGCCGGCAAGAGCACCACGCTCCGCATTTTGACGGGGTATCTGCCGGCGAGCAGCGGCCAGGCCCGCGTGAACGGCCACGACGTGTTTCTGGAGAGCCTCGACGTCCGCCGGTCCATCGGGTACATGCCCGAGAACGTACCCCTGTACCCGGAGATGCGGGTCCAGGAGTACCTGCGGTTCCGGGCGGGCCTGAAGGACGTGCCGGCGTCGAAGCGCGCTGCCACGGCCGACCGCGTCATCGAGCGGTGCTGGCTGACGGACGTGCGGCGGCGGCTCATCGGCCAACTCTCGAAGGGGTTCCGCCAACGCGTGGGCCTGGCCGAAGCACTCATCGCCGACCCCAAGGTGCTGATCCTCGACGAACCCACGATTGGCCTGGACCCTGCCCAGATTCAGGCCACCCGCGAACTCATCCGGTCGCTCGGCCGCAAGCACACCGTCCTCTTGTCGAGCCACATTCTGCCGGAGGTCGAGAAGACCTGCGACCACCTGGTCATCATTGCCCAGGGAACGATTGCCGCCGTCGGCACCATCGAGGAACTCCGGGAGGGCCTGGCCGACCGGCAACGCATCGTCCTGGAGGTGCATCCCGGGACGGGCGGCGACGGGCCGGCCGAAGTGACCCGCGCCCTTGGGCAGGTCGACGGCGTCGGCGATGTCCGCCACGAGGACGCCGGCGACGGCTGGCTGCGCGTCTTGGCAACGCCCGCCCGCGGGGCCGACCCGCGCGAGGCGCTGCACGGCATGGTCACGCAGCGCCGGTGGCGGCTGCGCGAGATGAGCCGCGAGACGCCCACCCTCGAAGAACTCTATGTCCGCATTACCGCGGGCGAAGCCGGCGCCGGCCCACGGACCGCCGCCTGACGGCACTCAACCCGACGGCCTGCCGCCGCCGGCGGCACGCCTTCATGAAGGAGGACCCTAATGGACAAGGTTCTGCTCTTGGCCCGGCGCGAGATCAGCGGGTACTTCGTGTCGCCGATCGCGTACGTGGCGATGGCCCTGTTCCTGGTCATTTCGGGCTTTTTCTTTGCCCTGTCGGACTTTCGCCCCGGGGCGCCGGCGGCGATGCGGTCCATCTTCGACATCATGATGATCATCCTGGTTTTCGTGCTCCCGATCGTGACCATGCGGTCGCTGTCGGAGGAACAGAAGAGCGGCACGATCGAGACACTGCTGACGGCCCCCGTGACCGACGTGCAGGTTGTCCTGGCCAAGTTTCTGGGTTCGTGGATTTTCTTCCTGGCGGTTTTGGCCCCCACGATGATTTACGTGGTTTTGCTGGCCCTGTTCGCGGAACCCGAAGTCGGGCCCATTGCGAGCGGGTACCTGGGGCTGGCGCTCCTCGGGGCGCTGTACGTGGCGGTGGGGTTGTTCGCCTCAAGCCTGACGCGTAACCAGATCATCGCCGCCGTCGTCGGATTCGTGATCCTGCTCGTGCTGGCGATGGTGGGCCCGTGGCTGGGCGCCCTGGCCCCGCCTCCCTGGCGCGACATCATCCAAAACGCCAGCATCCGTGTGCATTACCTCGATTTCACGCAGGGCGTGGTGGACGTCGTGCACGTGATCTATTTCGTAGCCGTCACGATGTACGCCCTGTTCCTGACGGTCAAAGTCCTGGAGAGCCGGCGATGGCGATAGACCCGCAAGCCCAAGACAAATCGCAGACGGACCCGGCGGGCGGCATGGGACGCCGCCGACGCTGGCTCGTGTTCGGTTCGAACGTGGCCGTCATGATTCTCCTGGCCACCGCCCTCGTGGTGATCGTGGTCTGGCTCAGCGGGGCGCTGCTTCGCGGCCGGGCGCGGGACGACTGGACGGCCGGAGGCCGGTTCAGCCTGAGCCCGCGGACCGAGGCGCTTCTGTCGCGCCTGGACACCGACCCGCGCGGCACGGAGGTCCGCCTCACGAACCTGTACTCCCACACGCCGGAAATCCCCGCCTCCGAGGACCAGTGGCGGCGTGTCCAGGACCTCCTGAACGAGTACGACATGGCCGCCGCCCGCCTCGACGTCGAGGCCGTCAACCCCGCCCTGGACGTGGGTGGCGTGGAGCAACTCATCCGGCGCCTGACCGAGCGGTACGCCGGCCAGTTGCGCAAACCCCGCCGCCTCGTCGAGGAGTTCCGGGGCCTCGCCGACACCCTGCAGCAAACCCTGTCGGCGGAGGCCGAACGCCTCGACGCCGCCGCCGAGGCCTGGAAGCAGGGTCCCCCCCAGGCCATTGAGACGCTCCGGATGGTGGCCCAGGTGTGGCGGCAACTCTCGCGCATCGGCTCCTTCGCCATCGAAAACGTCCAGAGCCTCACCGACCAGGCCCTGCCCGCCTACGGCGACGCCATGAGTCAGGCCAAGGACCACGTGGCCCAGATCCGCCAGCGGTTCGAGGTTGTGCCGGAGGCCCTGAAGAAGATCGACGAGCAGGCCGGCGACGCCGCCATACCCGCGCCGGTTCGGCAGGTCATCGACAACGCCAAGGCCACCTACGACCCGCTCGTTGCGCGCATCAAGGCGTTCGAGACGAAGGCCTCCGAGATCGACGCCATTGAACTCGACGACGTCCGACGAAGCATCAACCAGGGCGAAACCGTCCTGCTCGAAACCTTTGCCAACCAGGGCGCTATCACCACGCCCGAAACCGACGCCGACAAACTCGACACCGTTGCCGAGACCATCGACGGCGCAACCGTCCAACCAGCGGCCGAGGGCGACGGCCACGAAATCCTCGTTCCCTACGACGCCCTCGACAAGGCCAAGGCTGCACTCCTGGCCGCCGGCGTGCCCGTTGCGGCCGCGACGGTCGAACGCCGGCCCGACGAGATTCTCGTCGTCGGGTTCGACGACGTTTGGGTCCGGAACCCCGGCGCCGGTCAGGACCCGATGGCCCCGGAACGCCTGTTTGCCGGCGAACAGGCCCTCTCGAGCGCGTTGCTCGGCATGGTCGAGAAAAAGAAGCCGGCCCTCGTGTTCGTCACGTCGGGCGGCCCGGCCACCACGCCCATGCCGGGGCCGATGGGCCGAGGCCAGCCCGCCCCGTACATGCAGATAGGCCAGCGCCTCGAAAAGGCCAACTTCATCGTCCGGGACTGGAACCTGCAACAGGCGCGCGAGATGCCCGACCTTCCGGATGCCTCGAAGGTTGTCCTGGTGCTCGTGCCGCCGGCCCCGCGTGACCCGCGGATGCCCATGCCGCCGCCCAGCCCCGAGGCGTATGGGCCGGCCATGGACCTCATTCGGGCAGGCGCCCCCGCCATCGTGCTGGGCGAGCCCGCCAGCCTCTTCCAGCAGGCCCTGCCGTACGCCGACCTGTTCAGCGCGTTCGGCGTGGAGGCCAGGTTCAATGCCGTGGCGGTGCAGAGCGTGGTCGTCGACGCCGCCGGCAAGGAAGAGGCCATTCCCCAGATCCAGGTGACGCGGTACGCCGACCACGAGATCGCGAAGCCCCTCGGCGCCCTGCCGGCGATGCTGCTGACGGCCTCGCCGCTGGAGATCCGGAAGGAGTTGCCCGACGGCCTGACCGCCAAACCGCTCGTGCTCCTGCCGGCCGGTGCCGACTACTGGGCCGACACGGCCGTCATCGAGGCCATGAACCGGCAGGCTACCTTCGATGCCGGCGAAGACATCCGCGGCCCCGTGCCGCTGGCGGTTGCGTCCGAGAAGACCCTGGCCGACGGCCAGACCCAGAAGGTCGTCCTGTTCGGCGACGGCGACATCGCCCGCGACGGGGTTGCCTTCTACCGCAGCCCGGTCGTGAACCGCGGCCGGCTGGAGATGCAGTACCAGTTTCCGGGCAACGCGGAACTGTTTGTGAACGCGTGCCTGTGGGTTTCGGGGAGCGAGCACCTGATCGCCGTCAGCCCGGAAGCGATGGAAGCCCGCCGCATCGGCGACCTGGGCGGCTGGCGCCTGCCGCTTCAGATTTTCATCATCGTTGGCCTGCCGGTCCTGGTGCTGGCGGCGGGGGTCCTTGTTTACGTGGTTCGCAGGGGATAACCGATGCGCTACACGACCACCGTGATCCTGGCCGCCGTGGTGATTGCGGCCGCCGTCCTTGTCTGGGTGTTTCAGGACGCTATCTTTGGCGAGGGGCCCCCCGTTGAAGACAAGCCCACCGGCAAGCAGACCCTCGTCACCGGCCTCGACGCCGACGGCCTGACCGACGTCACCCTCGAAGAGGCCGACGCGGATGGCAACCTCGTGACGCGGTTGGCCGCCTCCAAGACCGGCGCCACGTGGCGGTTTACCGCCCCGGTCACCGGCCGGGCCGACGACTACGAGATCCGCCGCCTGGCCCGCGGGGCCCTGGAGGCCACCTATCGCCAGACCCTGACGCCGGGCGCCGCGGGACAGCCGTCTCTTGCGGACCTGGACCTGAATCCCCCCGCCTATCGCCTGACCCTGACGGGCACGAAGACGGACAAGGCCGCGACACCGGCCCCCGCGGGCGGCGAGCCGGTTACCGTGACCGTTGACCTCGGCCGCAAGGCCGCCGTCGGCAGCGGGCTGTACGTCCGCCTGGCCGACGCGAAAGAGGTCGTCATGCTCGAAAACGACGACCTTCTGAAACGCGCCCGCCAGCCATTCCAGAAGTACCGCGACCGCAACCTCGTGGACCTGAAACGCGACGACGTGGTCCGCATGACCCTCCAGGCGGGCGATACCGCCATCCGTCTCGACCGCGCCGAGGCCCAGAACGGGACCGACGCCCGATGGGTCCTGGCGGAACCCGCGTCCGCCCGGGCCGACCCCGACGCCGTCTCGGAACTCGTGCGCACCGCCGTCGGCCTCATGGCCGCCGACTTCGTGGCCGACGGCGTGGACAACGTCGCACGCTACGGCCTGGCAACGCCGCGGCTCGTCCTGACGTTGTACAAGGAGGGCCTGGCGCCGAAAGCCGATGACGACACGAAAGACGCCGCCGCCAAGGACGACGACAAGACGCCGCCCGCCCCCGAGCCCGTCAAGGCCGTGGTCCTGGCCTTCGGCGCTTGGGCCGACCTGAAGCAGGAAGCCGTCTACGCCCGCATCGACGAGGCCGACGCGGTCGTCTCCGTCGAGAAGGGGGACTTCACGAAACTCAACAAGACCCTCGCGGACCTGCGCGACCGGCACGTGGTGACCCTGGATACGGGCCGGGCGGCCGAGGTGACCGTGGATGTGCCCGCCGGGCTCGCCGCCGGCGACGAGGCCATCGCGTATCGGCTGGCCAAGCGCGACGGCGCCTGGCACGTACACGCCAAGGGCCGCAAGGAGATGAAAGCCGACTCGGACGCCGTCGATAGCCTGCTGAAGGAACTCGCCGGCCTGAAGGTTCTGTACTTTGCCGAGGGCGAACACGCCGACGTTGGGAAGGCGTTCAAGGCCGTCGGCTCGGTCCGCATCCAGATGGACAAGGATGCCGCCCCGGTCGGCTTCGAGTTTGGCGCCCGCGAGGGCGACGTGCCGTCCCTCGTCCGCAATATCCGCGAGGATTGGGTCGGGCGCCTCAACGAGAAGGACCTTGTGCACCTCGGCAAGAATGGGCTCCAGATGCTCGCCAAGCAGGTCCTGGCGTTCGATGAGGCCCGCGTGGCGCGGTTGGCCATCCGCGGTCCGGACCGCACCAACGTCTTCGAGAAGAAGGACGAGACGTGGACGATGACCGGCCCCGTCGAGGAAACGCCCAAGGGCGGGTTCGTAACCGATCGCCTGAATGACCTGAAGGACCTCGCGTGCGAAAAGGTCCTGGCCGCCGCGTCCGACTTCGCCCCGTGGAACCTCGAGAAGGGCGAACTCGCCGTCACCGTGACCCTGGAAGGCGAGGAACCCGGCAAGACCAAGACCGACGACGACAAGGCGGCGCAGGCCGACGAGGCGAAGGCCGAGGCCGCACCCGTCGAAAAGACCCTCATCCTGGCCCACCACGAGAAGGCCAAGGTCGTTGGCCGCGTCGACGGCCGCGACCTCGTCTATCAACTGCCGCTTTCGGTCATGAAGAACCTGGCCTCCGAGCCCGTGCCCGGCGACATGATCGACCTGTTCTCCGCCGACGTGCGGCAACTGGAGGTGACGGCCGGCACAGCGCGCGTTACCCTGAAGAAGGTGGACGCCGATTGGTTCCGCACCGACGCCGAGGGCCGGCCCGACGAAGAGGTCGACGACGAAACGGTCAAGGGCCTCATCAGCGCCGTCGTTGACCTGACCGCCGCCCGCTGGGTGGCCTATGCCGACGCCAAGCCCGCCGCCTACGGCCTCAAGAAGCCCGCCGTCCGCCTGACGCTTACGGGTAAGAACGACGAAACGGTGACCCTGGGCATCGGCGCGAAGGAGGTCGATGCGGCGGTGGCGGCCCTGTTCGACGAAACGCCCCTCCGCTACGCCATGATCGAGGGCGCCAAGCGCGTGGCCCTCGTTGCCGGCAAGGGCGTCAAGACGATCCTGGAAGTCGCCGAAACCCTCGCGCCGCCCAAGCCTGCCCCCAAGGCCACGACCGAGGGCGTGGCGCCCAAGCAGGTCCCGGACACAAAGCCGGCCAAGGCCCGCCCTGAGGAAAAGCCCGAGAAGTGACCCCATTTGCCCCCGACCGCAGGCGACGGCTGGCGCGTGTGGCCGGGCGTGGCTCGAGGCGTGGCTTACGGGGCCGTCGCGGATGTGGATTCTTCCACAGCGGACCCGTGATGGTGCGTGTTTTTACGCATCTTTGCGGAAAAGTCCGCACTTTTTTTGGGTTGCGCCAAGGCCTGTGTCTGCCAATCACCGTTTTTTGGCAAAAAAAGGCGTAGTGAGAATATTCAATATTTGGCATGCCAGTTGCTGTAAGAAGTTGCAGTGCTGGGATGGGTGCTTCTGGCATCTGAGTAAAATGTGGCTATGCCATGCGGGGCGGTCCCGCATGAACAAAGCAGTGGCCGGATGTCCCCCCGTTCGGCCACTGTCTTTTTTTGGGGCCAGCCGCTCAAGGCCGGTTCCTTCCGTGGTGCAGGCACCACGTCTGGTCGTCCACGACAAGGTAGCTCTCGCCGTCGGACCAGTCCCCAAGGATGTAGAGGATGCCCGGAGTGCCGGGCACGGGGTCGTGGATCTCCTGGGCCCGATGGACGTGGCCGGAGATGAGGATCTCCGTGCCGCGCGCGAACTCGGCCGCCACTTGCGGGGCGAACAGCCCGTACGGCGCCAGGTGGTCGGGCGCCTGTTCCTGGCGGCCTTTCTTGCGCGACGAGAGCCACCGGTAAAAGCGTGCGCCGAGGCAGGCGACGGCGGTGGGCAGCCGTGTCCAGGCCCATTCGACCGGCCGCGAGCGAATGAACCGCTGAATCGCAAAGCCGAGTCCGCGCCGCCCTTCCAGGTAATCGCCGTGGCAAAGGCACACGCGCCGGCCGGCGACGTCCATCCGATGGACGATGCGCTCGGGCACCACCTCGATGCCGGTCGCTTCCGTAAAGCCGCGCGTGTAAAAGTCGCGGTTGCCGCACAGGAACACGACCCGCGTGCCGCCGCGGATGGCCGCACGCAACGCGTCGATGGCCTCGCGGTAGTCGGGCAGGCGCAGGTGCTTCGGGCCGATCCAGTAGTCGAAGAGGTCGCCGAGGACGTAGAGCTCGTCGCAGCGCGGTGCCTCGCGCTCGAGGAAGCGGACGAACTGCCGGGTCCGCGCCTGGTTGGCCGGCGAGAGGTGTACGTCGGAGAAGAACAATCGCCTCATGGGATCTCCGCGGCTCGGTGAAGCGCGTGCCAGCGCTCCAGGTTGTGTCTTGTAAGTTGCCCTCGGGCCGACATCCGCCTCGTCAGGCAACGCCTAGTCGGGCCCGCGGCGGGCGCGCTGCGTCCGGAACAGTTCCACGGCGTCGCGGATCGGGCCGGTGACGGCCGAGAGCGTTCGGAACTCGACCTGGGGTTCGGCCAGGGTGCCGGTCACGAGGACCACGACGAGCTGTTTGCGGAGGCCTTCCATCAGTTGCGACAGGGCCGGCAGGAGCGGGTCGTCGTTTTTCTTGCCGGTCAGGAAAGTCAGGTGCAGCTGGCCGTCGGGTTCCATCACCCCGGCGCCGTAAAGGTTCATGGCCCGTCCTTCGAGCCGGATATCGCCGAGAATCAGCCGCTTGTTCCGCAGGAAGTACAGGACGCGGGCGCTCTGGAAAGCGGTGCGCTCGGCCGGGGCCATCCGGAAAACGTTGAAGAGGCGTACCACGAGCGGCAGTTCGTAGAGTTCGGCGTCGGCCACCTGCAGATAGCCGGAGGCCTCAAGGTTGCCGCGTACGGCCCTCAGGCCCATCGTGCCGCGCAAGCGGCCGCCGCTGATGTTGTGTTCGAGGCGGAATCCCTCGCGCAGCAGGCGTTCGAAGTCGACGTCGGTGGCGGAGAGGTTCAGGGCGTAACTGCCGCCCGGTTTCAGGCCGATGGCCGCAAAGCCCTCGATCCGGCCGCCGTAGAACGTGCCCTCGATGTCGCGGATGCCGACGGCGTCGGAGGCCGCGCTCTTTACGAGCCCCATCTGGGCGTCGCGGAACGCTTTGTCGGCCACCTCGCCCTGCTGGATGGCGAGTTGGCCTTCGAGGGCCATCGTGCTGGCGGTCCACTCGCCGTGCATCTCTGCCGTACCGACGATGCCACTAATCGTAACGCCCGGCGACGCGCCCACCTCGTCGAGGACGGCCGTGCCGCGCCAGTCGGCCCGGCCCTCGCCGGCGTCGTCGTGCCGATAGCGAAGCCGCTCGAGGTTCAGGTCCAACCGGCCGGTGGGTTTGAGGACCGCGAACGCCTTCTTCAGGGGGGCCGGCAAGGCGTCGCGCAGGGGGCCTTCAAACCGGAGCCCGTCGGCCCGAATCGCGAGGTCCAGCAGCGGGCCGTGGTCGTCGTAGCCGATGACCCCGCCGATCGTGAAACGCGTCAGCCCCGTCCGGGCCTTCAGGTCGTGCAGGCGGGCCTCGTCGCCCACGAACTCCATGCGGCCGGTCACGTGTTGGAGCGGGTACGGAAACACGTCCAGCGTGGCCTGGGCGTCGCGCATGGTGACCCAAACGTGGTGGTCCACGGTTTGGTCCGGGCCGAACGCCTTCGAGAGGTGGGCGTCGACGTCCACGCGGCCTCGCGGGGACAGGTGGCTCCAGGCGGACCGGATGGCCGGCCCAAGGGCGCCCCGCAACGACTCGCCCAGGGCCACGTCCTCGCCCTTCAGGCGCAGGTCCATGGCGTAATCGTCCGGCCGGTGGTCGATCCAGCCCGTGGCCTCGATGCGGGCCCCGCTGTTGAATCCGGTCAGCGACCCGATGCGGCAGGCGTCGCGCGTGAGGCGGACCTCGCCGATCACCTCCTCGGCCAGGAACGGAAACGCCTCGTAAATCATGCGGGCGCCCTTGAGGTGGATGGCCATGTCGTAGTCCAGGTCGCCGCCGGTCTCGGGGCTGCGCGTGACGGTGCCCTCGAAGTCCGCCAGGCCCGAGAGGTGAAAGGCCCGGAGCGTGTTGCGCTGACCCTCGGGCAACGCCTTCTCCAGGTCCTCGTCCAGGGCCACGTTCTGTCCGGACACGCTCAGGCGAATGGTGGGGTTCTCATCGGGTTGGCCGACGAGTTCGCCTTCGAGGAGGATGGTGGCGTCGCCGTGGTGGCCGGCCACGTCGATGATGTCGGTCCGGCCTGGGGCGATGACGACCTCTCCGGTGGTGTGCTCCAGGGCATAGGGGAAGTGTTCGTAGGTAAACCCGCAGTCCAGCAGAGAAAGATGGGTGGTGACTTCGACGCGTCGGTTCTCGCCGCCCCAGTGGTGGACCTCGGCGTCCATGTCGGCGATGCCCGACGGCCTGTACAGGTCGTAGACGCGGCGCTGCCGCTCGCCGAGGGCGGCCCGCAGGTCGTCGTCCAAAGCGATGCGCTCGCCGTGCACCCGAACGACGGCCTCGGACTTCGGCCCCGGCGCCGTAGCCCACCCTTGGAACCGGACCACCGAGGGCCCGTGCCGGCCCACGACCTCGTCGGTCGTGTACCCTTCCGGCGAAAAGTGGATCGTGCCGCGCAACCCCTCGATCCGGTACGGAAAGAGGTGGTACGTGACGGCCATGTCGCGGCACGTCAGGTCCCCCGAGACCTGAAGCGCCGCCCCGGGGCCCGAGGCCCGTTCGATGTGCAGGTCGATGTCCGCCCGGCCCTCGGGCGAGTACGCCCGGTACAGGCCGCCGATGTGTGGCGCGAGGCCCTCCAGAAACGGCCGGCCCTCGGCGAAATCCACGTGTTCGCCCGACACCTCCAGCGCCAGGCCCAGCCGCTCGCCGTCGAAGCCCGACACCTCACCATCCAGCGTAATGGGCCACCCGTTCATCAGGCCCTGCACGCCATCCATCGTTAGCCGCGACGGCTCGAACGTGCACCGCCCGGTCAGGTTCTCGAACCGGTGAGTCAGGTTTCCGTACAGGTAGTCGAACTCCACGCCGGTCAGTTCCGCCACCAGGCGGAAGCCCTCCTTTTCGTCGAACAGGAGTTTGGCGTTGATCGTGCCGTTGGGGTTGAAGCGATCCCAGATGGTCTGGACCTCGTTTGGCAGGCTGTGGTGGAGCCGCTCGGACAGCACCACGTTCGAGGCGTGGCCCTCAAATTGCAGCGCCCCGCTCCGGGCGTCCAGAAACCCCGAGGCCACCGCCAGGTGAACTTCTCGGCTCCGCAGGTCTGTCTGGAAGCGGAACGTCCGCTGGTCGGCCTCGCTGGGCAGGAGCAACCCGGACACCTGTATCCCGTGTTCGTACACCGTCTGGCCGCCGATCTTGCGGACGACGCGCAGCACGCCTTCGTCGAGGGCCACCACCGGCCGGATGGCCGGCGCCACGGCGCCCGTCGGCCGGGACCGAATCAGCGACTGGAAGTTCCACTCCTCCTCGTTCCACAACACGAGGGTGATTCGCGGCTGTCGGACGGCGATCTCGCTTACCTCTGGCGCCATCCGAAGCAGCGACAGCGGGTCCACCTTCAGGTTAACCTGCGTTGCCGTCAGGATCGGTTCCCGGAACGGCGCGGGCGCCGCGACGACCAGGTCTTCAAGCACCAGGCCGCGGCTCAGGCCGAAACTAGCCTGCCCGATGCTCACGTGCGTACCCAGCAGGTTCTCCAGGTACGTCTCGGCGAACTGCTCGACGCGTTCATCACTGGTCAGGTAGAGGATGGTCCCCGCCCCCGCCCCGACCACCAGCACGATGAGCAGCAGGACGATGCGGCGCCGGCGGGCCCGACGGGCCCGGGCCGCTCGGCCGCGCTCGTCCACCGGATGGGCCCAGTGGGCCGGCCGCTCGCGTGGCGTCTCGGATTGGTCTGGCGTGTCTGCCATGTGTGTTCCGAATCAGGCTCGGTCTGACGACGCGCCCACCCGGGGCGCCGCTGGGCTCGGTTTCCGGCCATCCTCGGGCGGGGTTGTTTCACGGGCCGATTCGGACCGCCGGCCGAGCAGCGCGGCCAAGCCCGCCCCGCCCAGGACGGCCAGGGTCGGGAGCACCGCCGCCCGTTCGCCCGCCCACCCGCCGAGCACCCCGTGAATACCCGTCAGGGCCACGGGAACGAGCAGCAGCCACCACACCTCGCCGCGCCGACACAGTCGCCACAACCCCAGCACGGCCAGAAGGGCGGCCGGCAGAAGGCTGGTGTATCCTGCGGCCACGTTCAGCGGACCGTTCTCCAAGCCTTCCGGCATGCCGGGGGACCACAACCGGGTTACCCGCTCTGCGCCGCCCGCCAACCACCCGGCCGGGTCCGAGACGAGGCGGCCGATGTCCGGCGTCGGCGGGGTCGCCTCCGGCCCGGCCGGCTCCGTGCCGGCTGGGTTGGCGTCGCCGGCGGGGCGGGGCGTCTCGACCAGTTGCCAGCCCACGGTTGTGACGAGCACCGGCGCCCCGACGCGCATCGCGTTCCGCACGAGCCACGGCGCCAGGGCCGCCAGCATGACGGCGGCGGCGATGGCCCAACCGGCCAGTAGCCGACCCCGCCGCCGGCTCACCACAGCAGCCATCAGCGCCACCGGCGCCAGGGCCAACGTCCAGACCTGGACGTAGACGGCGGCGGCCATCGCCAGGCCGCCTGCGAGGGCGTACGGCCACGCGCGACGGCCCTCGCGCACCGCCTCGATGGTCAGCACCCCCGCAACGGCCACCCCCGTCAGCGGAAAGGCTGTCACCGGAACGGGTGTCGCGAGGCCTGCAAAGAGCACCTGGAACGGGTCGAAGGCGAGCAGAGCGGTCGCCGTGACGGCGGCCCATCGGCCGGCCAGCCGATACGCCGCCCAGGCCGCCAACAGCATCGCCCCTGCCCCGCACAGGGCCTGGACAACCAGCGCCCCCCGGGCCGGGGCGCCCAGTACCCTGGCGGCGCCCGCCACCAGAAGCGGATACCCTGGCATCCGGGCGGCCAGGTACGTGCGGCCGGCCCCGTTGTCGGCGGCCGGCCCCTTCAGCACAAACCCGTGACCGCCGGCCAACGACTGGGCCAACCGCAGGTACGGACGCGCGTGAGGCAGGCGGACGGCCTTGGCGGGCGGCATCATCAGCGCCAGCGTCAGCCGGGCCAGCAGACCCAGGGCCACCAGCGTCACGACCAGCAGCCGGGCCGGATGGGTATCGCGTTGCACGGGATGGGCCATACGCCGAATCGCTCTCCAGGAGTGGTGTCATCGTATCGGCCCGAGTGGGCGAAATCAAGGCGGCCGGCTTGCCCATCGGCGCGGCGGGCCCTTATAATGCACGCCGCGTGGCCGCAGGGCCGTCGGTGCGCCTCGGCGTTCGCCGCGCGACAGGCGGAACGAAACGCCCCAGAGTGACGGGAGGCCGAACACCATGGCTGGCTGGCTTCGCAACCTCGGCAGGATGGCCGGGCCCAAAGTCCGCAAAGGCAAGTGGCTGCTCCAGTCGATGACCGGTAGCCGCGAGGACGAACTGCGGGCCGAGCACGACGTGGGCCGCGACATGGCCGCCGAGGTCCGCCGGCAAATGGGCCCGGGCGACGACCCGGAGGCCACGCGCCTCGTGGAGGCCGTCAGCAAGCGCCTCGCCCGGTGCGTCACGGAAAAGGGCCGGACGTTCCAGGTGGAGGTGGTTCAGGGCCAGACGCCGAACGCGTTCGCGCTGCCGGGCGGGTTTGTGTTTGTCACGCGTCCGCTCATCGAGGTGTGCGAGCGGCGCGAGGCGGAACTGGCGTTCGTCATCGCCCACGAGATGGCCCACATCATGCGGGGCCACGCGCTGGACCGCGTGCTGTCGGACTCGGCCACGTCGGTGGCGTCGCGGGCCATCGCGGGCCGCACCGGATTGGGGGCGTGGCTGAAGCACGTGGGCGTCCGGTACGTGGCGGGGGCCTATTCGCGGGACAGGGAACTGGCGGCCGACGCCCTCGGCGCCCGCCTGGCCGACGCGGCCGGCTACGACCGGGAGGCGGCCGTCCGTCTGCTCGCGCGGCTCGACCGCCTGCGCGCGCAAGGCCTGGCCGACGCCCTCGGCCTGGGCGAGTACTTCGCCTCGCATCCGCCGACGGAGGAGCGCGTGCGCGAGGTCAGGAAGGCGCCGCCGGTATGATGGCCAAACAACGCGGATGCACACGACCTAGTGAATGCTGACCGATGAGGAAACAGCCCAGGCGTCCGCAACGTGTCACGCTGAGGCGTCGCGATTCATCCTTGTTGCCCGGCCGTTACGCCTTCAGCCCCCGAGCGGCCCCCCTCCCGGGTCAGGCCTGGACCCGTCTGGCGATGTGCTGCTGCATCTCGGCCGCCACGTCGAGGTGGTCCAGGACCACGTTCTTCGTTTCGCCGGGGTCGGCCTTGAGGTCGTAGAGGTGCGGCACGCCGAGGGCCTGGCTGCGGACGCGGCCGGCCTGCTTCTGGAGGTAGTCGGGCTCGAGAGCCCCCTTGCCGCCGCCGTCCTGGAAGTAATGCCACCGTCCGTCGCGGACGGCGGCATACCGGCCAAACTCCGTGAACACGCGGTCGTGGAGGCGGTCGGCGCCGCCGGCGGCCAGCGGCCAGACGTTCTTGCCGTCGATCGGCAGCTTATGCTCGATGCCGAGCATCGCCAGGAAGGTGCCCATGTAATCGCTCGCGCTGACGAGGGCGTCGACCCGTTTGCCGGCGACGGCGGGGTCGGGGTGCCGGACGATGAGCGGAAGCCTGGCGACGCACGAGTTGAGGAGGGCGGCCGTCTTCTGGACGCACCCTTCCTCGCCCAGGTGCGTGCCGTGGTCGGTGCTGAAGACGAGGATCGTATCGTCGAGGAGACCCATCTTGCGGACTTCCTCGACGAAGCGGCCCACCCACATATCGACAAACGAGACCTCGGCCGCGTAGAGGCCGCGGATGGCGGGCAGATCCTCCGGCCGGATGTCCTTGCTCCGCACGCCGTACCCGAACAGATACCGCTCGTACGGATAGGCGTCGTGGTACATCTCCTGGAACCGTTTGGGGGCGTCCCACGGTTCGTGCGGGTCGAAGGTGTCGATGAAAAGCATGAACCGCTTGGCCGACCGATTGGCCTTGAGCCAGTCGACGCCGGCCCGGAGGCTCCGGGCGCAGAAGTAGTCCTCTTCGCCCTTGCGGTCCTGCGTGTTCATCATGTACTGGCGCATGTTCCGGTCGTAGCCGGGGTTCCACAGGTGCTCGGGCATGTGCTGCTTGGGGTCGAACGCGTCGTGCGGACCGCTCCGGTACCGGTCACTTTCCTGCCCGCGGATCCATTGCCACGAGTCGAAGCCCTTGTGGAAGTTCATCCCGGGCTTGAAGTAGTGGTAGGTGTCGGCGATGAAGCCGGTGCGGAACCCCTTCTTGCCGAGTACCTGCGCCACGGTGGTCCGGTCGTCCATGAGCGGTATCCACCCGCCGCGGGCGCGCATGGGGATGATGCTTCGACCGGTGTGGTACACGCGGCGGGCGGGAATCGTCGGCAACCCGTCCGCGTAACACGCCGTGAAGGTGGCGCTCTCGTCGGCCAGGCGGTCGAGCGCGGGCGTCTTGACCCGCTCCGACCCGTAGCAGCCGAGGTGGTCGGCCCGGAACGTGTCGGCGATGATGACGATGAGGTTCTTCGGCGGTCCGCTGGCGCCGGCGGCCGAGATGATGCCCGGCCCGGCCCCGGTGCGGGGCGTTGTGGCACAGCCTGCCAACGGCGCCGCCGCCATCGCGCCGGCCACGGCCTTCAGAAACTGCCGACGCTTCACCGGTGCGGACCGGGTTGTTCGCTTCTCGCGGTTGGCCATGGCTCTCCCTTTTGCGCTGCGGGCCGCAGGCCCGTGTGTTCATCATTCGGTTTGAGCGTTCCTTGTTGAGCAGGGCTAGTCGGGCGGTTACGCCTTCAGCCCTTCCAGGTTCACCTGCATCCGCTCGTTGGAGTTGACGGTTTCGTCCCAGGTGACGACCTTGCCGGCGTAGGCGGCGGTGCGGCCCATGACGGTGACGAGGTTGCTGCGGACCGAGGGCGCGACGGTGGGGTTATCGACCTTGCCGGCGAGGACGCGTTCGGCGAAGGCGCGGATGTTAACGATGGCGCCGTCCTTGTAGATGGCGGGGCACTTCCCGCCGCGCCAGAAGTGTTTGCCGCGAATCAGCACGTCGCCGCCGTACTGCGTTTCCAGGACGCCCTCGGACCCGAACATGCGGTTCCGGATGCCGTCGGGCTTCGAGCCGTGGCCGTTGAACTGTCGGCTCGAGAAGGTAATGCCCACCTGGTTGGCGTACCGGTAGGTCAGGGCGAAGTGGTCCCAGCAGTCGCCGACGTCGACGCGAACGGTGCGGCCGCCGGTGCCCCAGCACCGCTCGGGCGGGGCGTTCATGATCCAACTCATGACGTCCAGGGTGTGGATGTTTTGCTCAGTGATGATGTCGCCCGAGAGGCCCTTAAAGAAGACCCAGTTCTTGAGGCGTCCTTCCGGAGTCTGGTCCTCGCCCTTCTTGCCGAGGCGGTTGCAGTGGTAGCTCGATTCGCCGAAGGCCAGCGTGCCGAGCGCGCCCTCGTGGACGCGTTTCAGGGCCTCGATGTAGAACGGGTCGGCCCGGGTCTGGAAGTCGATCAGGAAGACCTTTTTCTTCTCGGTGGCCTTCTTGCCGCTCTCGGCGATGGACCGGCACCCCGGGGCGTCGACGGCAATCGGCTTGGCAACGTAGACGTGCTTGCCGGCGTCGACGGCGGCGGCGGCCTGCTCCGGGTGGAAGTACGGCGGCGTGATGATCGCCACGGCGTCTACGCCGCTTGCGAGCAGGCCCTTGTACCCGTCGAGGTGCGCGAACCGGTGCTTCTCGGGCACCTGGTGGTCGTGGCCGGCCGCGCCGGCCTTCTCGGGGAAGTAGTCGTGGGTGGCGGTGATGCGGTATCCGCCGTCGGCGGCGAAGAGTTTGGCGATCCACCGGCCCCGGCCGCCGCACCCGATGAGGCCGAGTTTCAGGATCGAGTTCGCTTCGGCCCCGCGGACGCTCTTGGCCTGGACGACGGCCAGCCCGGCGGCCCCGGCGGCCGCCGTCTTCAGGAACCGGCGCCGGTCCATCCCGCGCGTTGATGATTCCGCCATGGCATGAGTCCTTTCGTTTGGTAGGTTCGTCGCCTCATCACAACGTGGATTTAACCGCAAAAGGCGTCGGGGACGCAACGGGAATCCGGGCGCCTCGGATGGCGTCACCTTGCCGGCCGCGCTGCCGGCATGTCGGGCAGGCGTTCGGGCATGGGCGTGCGGCCACGGAGCATCCGGGTCGCCAGGCCGACCAGCCTCAGGTAGTGGTCGCTGGGCAGCCCCTCGTACGTCAGGAACTTCGACGCGCCAACGGGCGGGTCGTTCGTGCACTTGAAGATGGCGGTGCCCTCGTCCACCTCGTCGAACATGGCCTGGTACACCATGGTGGCGCCGGCTTTTCTGGCGGCCACGTACTGGGCCCACAGGAACGCGCCCCCGCGGCGCGGAATCTGGTTGAGCGACGCCGCCGGTTTCATGTTGTGCCACGAGAACCCGGGGAACACCACGGGCATGTACGCGATGCCGCGCTCCCGGCACCAGGCAACGTCGGCCGTCCAGACGCGCTCGCCGTGCTGCCGGGCCCGCTCGGGCGTGGCGTACCGGCCCACCGTCCACGGGCTCAGGATGTCGGCCTTCGCCACCAGCGCGTGCATCGTGGCGTCGCGGACACAGTCGCGTTCGAGCGTCCGCCAATACGACGGCACGCCCAGCAGGACGGCACAGGCGCCGGCGTCCGGGTCGTTCTTGAAGAAGTCGACGAGCGGGAGCCCTTCGGCGGGGGTGTACCGGCGTCCGTCACTGAACCCGAATCCCCAGACGGCCACCACGGGCCGGCTCTTGTGGTGCAGGTACGCGGGGTCCGCCGTGATGTGCATCCGGCGGACGAGCCGCCGCCAGTCATCCCTGACGCGGGCCATCTGGCCGGCGCCCATGCCCGAGAGGTCGTACATGACGGCGTAGGTTCGACCGTATCGGTTGGCGCCTTCGCGGCAGTGCCCCAGGACCGTGTTGACGTGCCGCTGGCCCTGCGGACGCGAGAGACCGGTTACGAACCGCTGGACGAACGCGCCGTCGATGCCGTACTGCTGCATCCAACGCCAGTGCCGGAGCACCGTCTTGCGGTTCAGCGAGGAGAAGACCTCGGCCGGCCGACCGTCGGCGTGCCGGAAGGCCGTGGCGTATCGTTCGTCGGGGCCGAGGTCGCTGACGTCGGGCCAGAGGTCGATGGTGCACCGGCCGGGCTCGAAGCGTCGGCCCTTGCCCCAATGGCGCCACCCGCGTCCGGCCCCGTCGCCCTCGGCCGTGAACCATCCCTGATACCCGCACAAGACCTTGCCGATCAGGGTTTTACAGTTCACGCCCGTTACCGTCGGCCCGACGTAGGGCCTCATGGTATCCTGGATAACCTCGTCGAACGAGGGGTCGGCGCCGGAAACGTGGCCGGCGACAAGGCACAAACCCACCAGGATGCCGGCGGCGCGTGTCACTCGCTTCCCGCCTCCAGGAAGAGTCGGCAAACGCGGCGGTCGGTGCGGACACCCACCGCGCGCGGCAGTCAGGCGTATTGGCTACTTCAGCGGCACCAGCCAGATGTTGCGGAACCGCATCGGGTTGCCGTGGTCCTGCAATTGGAGGGACCCCTCGGGCGCGTGGGGCGAGTAGGCGGGCGCCCGTTTGTGGAACGTGTTGCCGAGCAGTTTCCACTTGTCCTGGACGGTCACGCCGTTGTGGACGACCGTGATGACGGCCGGCCTCTCGAGTTTGCCGTCCTTGAACCGCGGGGCGTGCCAGGTGATGTCGTAACTCTGCCACTCGCCGGGTGGCCGGCACACGTTGACGCGCGGCGGGTGCTGGCCGTAAATCGATGCCGCCTGCCCGTCGGCGTACGTCTTGTTGTTGTAGGAATCGAGGATCTGGACCTCGTACCGGCCATCGCAGAAGAAGACGCCGCTGTTGCCTCGGCCCTGGCTGGAGCCCTTGGGCGGATTCGGGGTGCACCACTCGATGTGGAGCCGGCAGTCGCCGAACGTGTCTTTCGTGAAGATCGTGCCGCTCTTCTTGGCGACCTCCATGTACCCGTTCTCGACCTTCCAGCCGGCGGGGGCGAGTTGGCCCTTGTTGGGGCCCTTGGTGATGCGGGTCTGCCACTTCGCGAGGTCCGTGCCGTCGAACAGGACGATGGCGCCGGCGGGCGGTTTCGCAAACTCGGCCGCCGACGGGGCCGGCGGCGCCTCGATGGGCGGCCGGGGCCGGTTCCGGTCGTGGACGTGCCACGTCTGCCCGGGGATGAGCGGCGTGCTCTCGTAGCCGAGGCCGTCGGCGTTTTCCTTGGGTTTCTCGGCGGCCGACAGCGGGCCGGCCACCGCCGCCACCAGGACGGTCGCCGCCAGCACGGCGCCGGCAGCGCGGAACACGTGAGATGCGGTTCGTTTCGTCATGCGTCGGGTCCTTTCTGCTTCGATCAGGCGTTCCGGAACAGCACCGTACAGCAAGGGTGCACAACGCGCCCCGATAAGGTACCACGCCCGGCGCAGGATGCAAGTGTCCGGTGGCCGGCAACCGGTGGCGGCGTTACCTGTCAGACGCCCCGCCCCGCGACCGATTCAACGGGTTCCGCGGCCGGCATACGCGGGGTGCCACTGGCGGCCCGCCTCCGGCGGGTAAACTTGCCCGCCAGTGCGTCGGCGCGGGGGGTTGTCGTCCAGGCCGAAGGGGTTGCACACTGTTCGAGCCCGTTGGGCTCGAACGCACGCCAGCCCCGCCGGGTTACTCCCTTGGTCCGTTTCGACCGTCACCGTAGAATGGTTCCGGGCGTTAGTCCATGAGGGGGGTGACCACTCGGTTTCGCGATGGAGACAGTGCCATGTCCAAGCCGCACGCCGTCCGCCGCAGAACGTTCCTGAAGACTGCCGCCGCCGGCGCCGCTTGGGCCGGGGCCGCACGCCTCGGTCTGGCCGGCCGCACCGCGCGGGCCGCGCCCCGGGCCGGCGACCGGCCGAACATCCTGTTCATCATCTCCGACGAGCACAACGCCTCGATCGCGCGGCCGTACGGCAACGACCTCGTCCGGACGCCGGCGTTCGACCGCTTGGCCGAGCGGGGCATGACGTTCGATTCGTTCTATTGCAACTCGCCGTTGTGCGTGCCGTCGCGGATGACCGTGACCGCCGGCAAGTACATCAGCCGGACGGGCGCCTGGAGCAACGCCTGCTGGCTCCCGAGCGACGACTACCCCTCGCTGGCCCGCATCCTGACGCAGGCCGGCTACGACGCCCTGCTCTGCGGCAAGATGCACTACGACCGGACGCGGCGGTACGGGTTCACGGAAATCGGCGGCAACATGAACCGGTCCACGAAAACCGGCCGCGGCGGCCGCCGCGACGCCGACAACGAGGCCGTCAACGTCAAAGCCCGCGACGGCCGGTTCAAGGCCTTCCACACGGGCACCAAGAGCAGCATCCTGCAACACGACCAGGCGGTGACGGCCGGCGTCCTCGAGTTCCTCAACACGCGCCGGACCGAGGACGGCCCGTTCTTCCTGCTGGCCGGGTACCTGGCCCCGCACTTCCCCCTGATCGTGCCGGAGCCGTTCTGGAAACCGTACGAGGGCAAGGTGCCGATGCCCGTTCTGCCGGAAGGGCACGTCGCCGGCCAGCCGCTCAACTACCATCATCTGAGGCGCGGGTTCGGCGTGGTCGAGACCGATCCGGCCACCGTCCGCCTCGGCCGCGAACTCTACTACGGCCTCACGCAGTGGCTCGACGACCAGGTCGGCAAGGTGCTGAAGGCCCTCGCGGCCTCGCCCGTCGGCGAGAACACCATCGTTGTGTACACCTCGGACCACGGCGAGAACATGGGCGAGCATCACCTGTGGTGGAAAAACTGCATGTTCGAGCACGCCGCCCGTGTCCCGCTCATCGTGTCGTGGCCCAAGCGGTGGGCCGGTGGCCAGCGGCGGACCCAGGCCGCCGGCATGGTCGACCTCGTCCAGACCGTCGCCGCCCTCGCCGGCGCCCGCACGCCCGACGACTGGAACGGCGACTCGCTCCTCGGGTGGATGGACGACCCCAAGGCCGACTGGAAAGACCTCGCCGCGAGCGAGTACTACGCCCACAACATCGCCTCCGGGTACGCCATGCTCCGCCAGGGCCGGCATAAGTACGTGTATCACACCCCGCCCGACGCCCAGCACGCGGCCGAGCGCGAACTCTACGACCTCGTGGCCGACCCCGGCGAATTCACGAATCTCGCCGCGGCCGCCGAACACGCCGACCGCATCGCCGCCATGCACAAGGCGCTCGTCGCGGAACTCGGCCGGCACCCCGACGAGTCGGAGCAACGCTGCCGCGCCGATTACGCCAAAGGGTACGGTCGCGTGAACCCTAAGAAGAACAACAAGAAACGCGCCTGACCCCGCGGCGCCAAAGCCCGGCCATGAGCCAAAGCCCGGCCATGAGCGCAGCGACTGGCCGGGAACGAAGCCCAAACACGAGAAGGAGCCCGTCCATGCCCACCCGCGCCCGCGTCGCACTGCTCGGTGTCGTTGGCGTCGCCCTTGCGCTTGCCGGCCCCGCCGCCGCGGCCGAGCCGAAGGGTCACCTCTTCATCCTCTCCGGCCAGTCGAACATGGCCGGCCTGGACCCCGACGTCTCGTTCACGCCCGCGGTGCGCAAGGCATTCGAGGGCGACGAGGTTATCGTCGTCAAGGACGCCCAGGGCGGGCAGCCCATCCGCCGATGGTACAAGAAGTGGAAACCCGCCTCCGGCCCGGCGCCCGCCGCCACCGGCGACCTCTACGACCGCCTCATGGCGAAGGTCCGAAAGGCCGTCGGCGACCGCAAGCCCGCCACGGTTACCTTCGTCTGGATGCAGGGCGAACGCGACGCCAAGGAGCGGCACGGCGACGTCTACGCCGACGCCTTCAAGGGGCTCGTCCGCCAACTCGCCGCCGACCTCGGACGCAAGGACCTGCGATTTGTCATCGGCCGCCTCAGCGACTTCGACAACACGAACGCGCGGTACCCGCATTGGACGAAGGTCCGCGAGGCCCAGGTCCGCGTGGCCGAGGCCCACCCCCTGGGCGAGTGGGTCGACACCGACGACCTCAACGGCCCGAAGAACGGCCTCCATTACACGAAGGACGGGTACAAGACGCTCGGCGAACGCTTCGCCCGGAAAGCTGTCGCCCTGATCCGGCGGCCGGCGCCGTAATCCCCGCGCCGCTCAGCACGCATGAGGTCAAGGAACCGCCCATGTCCACGTTCATGCGCTCTGCTGCCGTGCTGCTGGCCCTGTGCGTCGCGGCCGCTGCCGCCGCGCCGACCGAACCGCTCAAGCCCATCCGCCGGGTCGTCGACCTGGCCGTGGGCGAGGAGGCGACGGTCACCCTCGCGGGCGGCGCCCGCGTCCGCGTCAAACTCCTCGCCATCGATGCCGAGACGGACTCCGTTCGCGGCGTCGTCCGCCGGGCCACCGCCCGCGTCGAGGTGAACGGCGAGGCCGTCATCCTCGATAGCGCGAACTACTCGCTGCCGACGACCGTCGGCGGCGTCCGCATCGATTGCCCGATCACGCGGTCGTACTACGCCACCACGAACAGCGACCGCTG
>Ga0272441_10001553_pt1 | contig 48787 bp, 36 predicted proteins | sample SSMProp6N_FD_193582 | JGI IMG/M metagenome (GOLD analysis project Ga0272441, IMG submission 193582) | Marine sediment archaeal communities from Little Sippewissett salt marsh, Falmouth, MA, United States - SSM-Prop-6N | ecosystem: Environmental > Aquatic > Marine > Wetlands > Sediment ... | reverse complement strand
CACGGCTCCGGCTGCAATCAGATCATCTATTTCATTCACCGCCACTTCCCCAAGCAGGTTTTCCTCATCAAACTGGAACACGAAGGAGGTATTGGCCAGGACCAAATGCTCATCACGGATAACGAAGAGGATGGCATCTTCCTCCAAACCTTGAAAAGCACCGATGTCCACGAGAACATCCCCGCCTTTCCTTCTGTATATAGTGCCTCTCACCGGAAGTGCATCAGCAAGGCCATCCGCGGTCCGTACGAGGGCCTGAGTAATCCGGTTGTTTCCGGTACGTATACTACCGAACTGTTCAATCTCAGCTCCGGTCCTGGCATTGTAAACCCGGGCCTGAACCCTGAAGGAACGCTGAGTTTCCTGATATGCAATCATAATAAAAAAATCTGCATTGTTATTGCGTGCGGATTTGAAAGCCTCCGAATATGCCTCCACCCGGCTCTGCTCTACGATCTCGATGCTTTCAAATCCCTGCAGTAAACCCCGCATGTAATTGCTCAGGGCCGTCTCACCCTGGAGGTGGATAAGCGATGACTCTGCAGCCGAAGTGAATAGGGCGAAGCGGTATCGTAACCGGTCGATCCCGAACTGATCCACATCCCATTCCCGGGCAATGCTTTCACTTCTCAGATTGCGATATATTTCTATTTCATCTCTGATATCACTGGTTGTATTATTATCAATCTCCAGGACTTCCAGGATGGACAGATACTTACCGATATTTTCAGAACGCTTATACGTATTCGCATACAGAACCCTGCCTTCACGGTCATAGGGATGAAGCATCAGGCCCCGCCGGTATTCCTGCCTGGCGAGTTCGATACGATTATCTCTCTCATAGGCGCTGCCCCTTTCGAACCTGATCTTTGCCGCCTGTATACGTTCCGCAGACTCCGGTTCATATTCTTCCAGGAGAAATTCCTCCATGCCTATTCTCGCTATTTCATCACTGGGTCTGAGATCAAGGGCCGTATAGAAACTCTCGAGGGCATTCTGCTTCTGATTCAAATTCCAGAACGCCTGACCCCGAAGATACCACAGGAGGGGATTTCTTCTATCAAGTCCTATGCTCCGCTCCACCGCATCACTGGCTTCCAGATAGCGGGATTGCCGGAACAGGACATCAATAAGAACTGCCAGCGCTTCCTCATGCTCAGGGTCGAGAGTCACAGCCTGCCATGCATGGTTCTCCGCCTTTTCGTAAAGATCGCTCTTCAGATAATATTGAGATGCGATGGAATGGACCACGGCATCTTCCGGATAGGTATCGACCGCCGTCTGTATGAGCTCCTCCGCATCATCGTACCTTTTCTGTGAAGCGTACAGGAGGGCCGCCGAGAGAAGGCCTCTTCTGTTGTAGGGGTCCGACTCCAGAGCTGTCCTGTAGTTGTTCAGGGCATTTTCGATGTTTCCCTGTGCGACGTGAAGCTCCGCCAGACCGAAAATGAGCTCCTGATGGTACGGCTGCCTGCGAAGAAGCCGCTGAAAGAGCTCTTCGGCCTCTTCATATCTTCCCAGCCCCGTGTAGATACGTCCCTCAAGAGCCGCGACCTGCATATCGTTTCTGGCCAGTTTTCTCGCTTTTTGAACATAGATAAAAGCCTGTTCATACTCACCTAATTTGAAATATGCTTCCGCCAGACCCGCCAGAGGTTTTGCATAATCAGGATTGAAACCGAGAGATTCCTGAAAAAAATCGATAGCTTCATAGATCTGCCCGTCTGCGAGGTACTCCTCTCCACGGGTGAAAGCTTTCACAGCGGGGCTCTCCTGAGACCATAGACAAGGTCCGATGAGTAAAAACAAGAAAAGAAAAGGAAGTCCCTTTTTCCGCATGCCGCTTTTAGGTATCCCCACTGTCCCTATCCTTAATGACAAGCTTAACCGTTTTTATTTTATGCCCTTCCATCTCCTGAATGATAAAATCTATGCTTTTATAGCCGACTTTTTCATACTTCACCGGGATTTTCCCGAACAGATCAAAAACAAAACCTCCCAGCGTATCGAAGTCCTCCTCAGGCAGGTTGATTTTCATTTTCTCATTCAGGTCTTCGATGTCAGCCCTGGCATCACAGAGAAAGGTACCTTCACCTATCTCAAGTATATCCTCGACTTCATTATCGAACTCATCCTGTATATCTCCGACGATCTCCTCGATAATATCTTCCATACAGACTATTCCCGAAACACCGCCATATTCATCAACCGCAACGGCAATATGCACTCTGCGTCGCTTGAATTCCCGCAGAAGGGAATCCAGGCGTTTGCTTTCAGGTACAAAGTAGGGCCTTCTGATGATCTTTTCGACCGAAAATTCCCTCTCAGATTTGACCTGCTTCAGAAGATCCTTGGCATACAGAATTCCCACCACGTTATCGATCGTCTCTTTGTAAACCGGAAATCGTGAAAATCCGCATTCCCCCAGAGTTTCAAGCAGCTCGTCAAAACCGGATTCGATGGAAATAAACTCAACATCGATTCTCGGCACCATAACTTCCTTCACCGTCGTCTCAGAGAGGGTCTTTATTCCCCGTATCATATCCTTCTCTTCAAAATTGAGACTATGGTACTCTTCAGGATCCTGTCTCCCCCCTTCATTTTCCCGATGAAAGAGATTTTTAAAAAAAGAATTCGTACTCAAAATATCCTTTCTCCCGCAAACTGGTGCATCATCTGCTCCTGTTGCTGTAACATATCTTCCCGCTCAATTTCCGTAGTCTCATGGTCCATTCCCGTTAGATGGAGAACACCATGAATAAGGAGACGCTTGAGCTCATTTTCTTCACTTACTCCAAATTCCGAAGACTGCTTTTTCAAATATTCCATTGAAATAACTATGTCACCGGCGGTTATTGTAGCATATTCTTCTAAATCACTATAGTCTATTTCTTCTTCGCCTTCAGCCTGGGCAAAAGAAAGCACATCTGTGGCTTCATCCTTTCCCCGATATGTCCTGTTCAGCTCTCTGATGCTTGCATTGTCACAGAGCAGCACGGATACTTCCCAATTTTCGATTTCAAGAGATTCCAGGACATGTAGAATGAATACTCTGAAAGCATCAAACCACACCCGGGGCCGATAGCCTTGGGTGTTTATATCTACTTTATTCATTTATTGTCCTTCTGTTCCGGATATTCAATACGGTTGTGAAATTGTCCGGCAAGAATTTGTACAAAACTGTTCTTGATTTTTTCGATATCCTGAAAACTGAGCACACTGTTGCTGAGCTGTTTTCGGCTGACTTTTAGCATTATCGCATCCCAAACCATCTTTTCAAATTTCTGTACCGACGGTTTTTTAACCGTTCGTGATTGTGCCTCTATCGTATCGGCAAGCATAACGATCGCCGATTCTTTCGAACGCGGCGGAGTACCGTTGTAGGAAAACTCTTCCGGAGTTACCTTGGTCCTGTTTTTCTTCACAGCCTGCTGATAAAAATAGCTTATCACGTCACTCCCATGATGATCTGAGACTATCTCCACAACTTCAGGCGGAAGTTTCAACTCCTTAGCCCTTTCCTTCCCGATTTTAACATGCGATTTTATAACCGCCACGGACAGGTTTGGCGTCAGATCATCATGTTTGTTCTTTTCCTGCTGATTTTCAATGAAATAATCGGGCTTATCCATCTTCCCAATATCATGATAATAGGCGCCCACGCGTGCCAGCAGATGATTTGCCCCGATTTCCCTGCAGGCGGATTCAGCTAAATTGGCCACACTCATCGAGTGGCTGTAGGTTCCGGGGGCGACGGTAATCATTCTTTTGAAAACGGGAGTATTTGTGTCTGAAAGTTCCCTCAGCCTGAATACCGTCGGTGCATTGAGAAGGTGTTCGATGGCAGGCAGCAGAGCCAGATTGAGTGAGCCGGTAACAAAGGCATACAGCACGGCAATACCGGCCGCCGAGAGGTACCAGCCGAACTCCTTCTGCTGAAAGAGCCCGATCACCATCATGGTGAAGATCAGGATCAAGGCCAGCCAAATGGTCCCGCTCACCAGATCTATCCTCCTCTCCGCGTTGCGTATGACGTATGTTGCGGTGATTCCGGAAAAGAAGGAAAAGATGAACGAAAATATTTCAATATCCGGTAATGTAAAGAAGAGGAGAGAAAAGAGAAGCGCGGATATAATGCCGATGCGCTGGGTAAGCAGTGTGGCGATCATCATACAGATCAGAGCCGTTATCACACCTATGGACAAGGGAAACTGAACGGGGATAAGTGAAAATGCCCTTATAAGAAAGATATTGAGCGTAAAAACGATGGAGGCGATCAACAATATATAACTGTGCTGATAAGTTCGCCTGCCTTTGGACAAAAGCGGGGCGTACATGATATATGCCAGAAAGAAGAGAGCCCCGGTGTAGATGATAATCGCTCCGATTCCCTGAAAACTGACAGTCGGCTGCAGATCCATGAATGCGTAGACTGTTTTCATGTCATCCCGGGTTATAACATCCCCTGCCTGAAAGATCTTTTCCCCCTTTGCAACCTTACGTAAAACCGGCTGTACCATGTCCCTCGCTTTCTGCTGAAGAGCTCTGGTGAGGGTGGGATCAAAAAAAGCGGTCTGGGTAAGGAATTTTTTGATCAGCAAAAGCCCCGCCGCTTCCAGGCTGCTATCGGGATTGTAGGATGAAAATATACCTTCGATCCGGTCATCGATATTTTCAGGATTTACTATCTGTGAACCCTTATACGGCTCATGCACCTTCTCCGAGCCCTTCCAGTACCATAATTCCAGATAGACCTCTTCCGGATCCCGGGAATCCGGTATTGACGGGAAAACTCCTTTTTCCATCAGATTGCGAAGTTCCTCTTCCACCAGAGGGAGAAACCGGGACAATGCACCGGAACCGCGTAGAATTTCAACATCCTGTTCGCTGAAATTCCCGGCAAACCGAAGGTTCAGTTCTCTTGCAAGCTCCTGATCCGACAGCTTCTGATGGTCAGCCAGGAAGAAGGCGGTAAATCTCTCAAAAGATTCGAGCTGAGCAAGAATAACGCTTTCATCTACCGTATAAACGGGAAGAACAGTCTCTGCCTTCTCATCCCGCAGCTCCTCGGTCCTTTCCACATCCGTGTAGGTAAGGTCCTGTCCGGCAATATAATCATACTCCGCGACTGCCCCGGCCTGAACGTTCTTCATACGGCGGTTCATTTCGGAAGAATGAAACTGGCTCGCCAGGATCAGAAAAAGTACATTCAGTAAAAAAGTACCGGCGACAGCTGCAATCAGCAGTCTCTGTCTGGTTCCGTACTCCTGTATAAAAACAAGCAGGGACCTGCGGGAATTATTGCTTTTTTTCATTTTCATACGCGTTTACAATCTGTTTTACCAGGGGATTCCTTACGACATCAGCTGCGGTGAACTGGGTGAACGAGAGATCCTGAATATGCTGCAATACCTGGCGTGCGTGAAGCAGTCCTGATGTTCCCGGTTTCGGCAGGTCAATCTGGGTCACGTCGCCGGTGATAATCGCTTTTGAGCCCTCACCTATTCTGGTCAGGAACATTTTCATCTGCTCCCGGGTGGTATTCTGAGCTTCATCAAGAACAATATAACTCTCCTTGAGACTTCTTCCCCTCATGTACGCCAGAGGAGCGATTTCAATTATTCTACTTTCTTCCAGCTTATTCACTATCTGCAGCGGAAGCAGATCGTCCATGGCATCGTAAAGGGGGCGCAGATAAGGACTTATCTTCTGGGTCAAATCACCGGGAAGAAATCCCAGGCTCTCGCCTGCTTCAACCACCGGTCGCGTCAGAATCAGTTTTTTCTTCTTACGCTCGAGGATTTCCTTCAGGGCATGAGCCACCGCGAGATATGTCTTTCCGGTACCCGCCGGGCCGATGGCAAAACAAATATCATAGGTGGACATCGCCTCTATGAACTGGGCCTGGTGCAGGTTCCTCGGAAAAACTTTCGGGCTGCTCGGGATTGTTATATGAAGGTCTCTGAGAAGGTCTATATTGGCCCTGTTCTCATCTTCAACTGTCCTGTGTATCGTCCGTATAAGTTCGGGGTCCGGCAGATGGCCGATCCGTTGATGCTCTCTTATCTGCTTCATTATCTCCGAAAAAAGCGATTGCGTGCGGCTGTCATCGGAATCCAGAATTATTTCATTCCCCCGGGTAAAAATACGTGCTTTGAGAGCCTCTTCCAGGGCCATAAGGTTCTCATCATGCACGCCGCATATATCTTTCAGCGTGTGCTGATCATCTAAAACAATTGTCAATCCGTTCCCCAATAAAACAGCCTCCTGTCTGAAGTGTATCTATGCATCCAAATCAAAGTCAAGTCGGAAAGGGCTCATATGCTCCTAAAACTCTAAGCATAAACATTTCTCTATTAATTCAAGCTGTCAAATCTGCAAACCCTCCTCACCATACTCAGCCTCCTTGCGTATTTCAGGAATGGGATTCCATTGTACAAATATACTGAATTCACTGTACCATTCATATTGATTCAGTTCGTCCAGCCGCGGAAGGCCGCTGTACTGCATCTGCAGTCTCCAATCGTGCATGTAATGGATGAGAGAAAGGGAAATATTCTGCAAATTGAAGTTTGACTCCTTGCGGTCATCGGTGCTGAAGAAGTTGAATGACTGCAAAAGGTCCTCAAACACATCTTTTGTTTCTTTTCCCCTTTCCTCCGCGTATTCCGGAATATATCTGTATATTGAATTATTCGCAGAATTTATACTCAATTTCAGATCAAGAAACTCCGCAATACTGAGGTCCGTGTCCCAGGAAAACTGGAGCAGGCTTTCCGTATATCGTATCAGGTTCAACTCCAGGCTGGTTGACAGGAAGGTATCGATTTCAATTCTGTTTTTCCATAGTGGATCAGGATTGTAAGGTATCTTCAATTCCGATGTGTAACGATAGGGCTGAAAATCCTTTGTACTGAGGCTCTGCCATCCGTCAGTAGTTGAAAATTCATAATTATTCGTATAGCTTGCTTCGTATCTGTTTGTCCACCACCCTGTTTTAAGGGATGTAATTGTATTCTCCGGCCTGCTGCCGGTAAGATTCCATTCAAACTTCTGATTGAGAACAAACTGGTCCGGTATGAATCTCAATTCAATTTCTGTAACCGCAGTATCATTGACCGTTTCATCAGGATCGAGGATTGTAAAGTTCTGACTGACCGAACCGCCGTTCCAGATCGATAGATCTTCCGCTATCTGCAGAGGCCCCTGTGTCCATTCATCGCTTTCTTCTTCGTCAATATCGTATTCAACAGTTGATCTCAGAGGACCCGTTGTTATCTCCACGGACGAGTTGACCTTCTGAAGATCCGGCGGCATCGTATAGGAAAGAATGAGCTTCTGCTGGCTGTTCCAGATATCGTAGATAATGCCGAGGCTGCTTCGGTGGGTTTGAATGCTCTCCTCGTCCCACTGCAGATACGCCGATTCAAACTTTTCATCATCCTGATCGTAGGTGTATGCGTAGAGTTCGGATTCAATTTCATAGCTGATATATGAATCGGAAAACAGAGGTTTATCACGTAAAAAATAGGTATTCAGCTTACTCAAGCCCGTAGTCTTAAAATAGGAGAGAGATCTGTCCTGGGCAATTAAACTTTCCAGATCCTCTCCATCAAAGTGATCTCTATACCGGGCTCTGAGCCTTGCATTCTGGGAAAAACTGAATATCCCCTGAAAGAGTGTGGCATTGTATTGAAAAATGGCGTCCCCATCGGTGAAAATATATGAATAGAGGGGGTCAAATTCTACATTTTCCGGGCTCTGCAGGGACATTTCCCCGGTGTCGTATTGTGTATGGTAGGAAAAATCCGGGGATACTGTATATGTCAGCCGCTGGGAAAACGGAGCGGCCACTTCCTGCCTGATCAATGGAAAGTCCTCCCCCCTGCCGGGGATTTTATATCCTTCCTCAAGGAAGCTTCCCTTCGGCATCTCTTTCTCTTCGCCGAACCCGTTATCCGGGGGTTTGAACGAGGATGCGTCAGAATCCAGGCTGTTTTCAAAGGTGTCCTCCCCATAATCCATGGAGAACAAGGTTCCCTTCATCGTAATTTCCAGATCCAGAGGGGTAAATACGTCAGGATAATAGTAGCCCAGGGGGTTGAATGATAATTCATCTTCGACCAGGCTCGACTGTTTGAAATACAGCTCACTGTCGAGTTTATCAATACGGATACTCTCCACTACCTTCGATTCCGGAAAAGGCTGGAGAGAATATTTGGTATGCTGACGGAAATAAGGATCTTCAAAATCCTCGAACGTATCGGCATCAAGGATACCTTCACCTGTTAAAAACCGGCTCCACTGCAGGGTTTCATTTCTTTTATCCAGCTGATCATGCAGGAGTACATCGGTATAGAAGGGAAATTGAAGTTCAAAGCTGAAATTTTCCTTCTGAACTTCCGCGCTGATATCAACTCCGAATCGAAAAGGAAGCCGGTTCCCGAATACATAGGGCTGTTGGATGGTCTTCTTATAGGTTCCCGTATCGCTATCATACAGAAGCTTAGAATAGGTATCATCATAACCGGGAAGCGAATATATATAGTTGGTGAAAGCCGCACCCAGAGTGATATCGAGATTTTTCAAAGAACCCAAATCCTGCATATCTAACTTGAGCCCCGATACCAATCCCAGCCGGGTATAGTAATCCAGCTGGAATTTTCCGAAAGAGCCGCTGCTGTTTACCCAGTTGTCTTCCATGGGCTCCCTCGTGCTGTGCAGAAAGAACCCTCTCAGTTCCTGTTCATATTCACTCTGATCTCCTTCTACAGCCTGCAGAAAGGAAAAGTTCCCTCCGCTGTCTACCGTATCCGGTTTTCGTCCGAAAAAATAGGTAGTCGTCTGGGTATAATAACCTTCCAGGCTGCGCATACCGATGGATGGATGGAAGATAAAAGTGTCGCCGGGATGATAATAAAAGGGAATGTACAAAAGAGGAATATGCCCTATATAGAGCGTGGCGTTATGGATCGCCCATTCATCGATCCCCAGCATCCACACATTGCCTGCGGCAATACGATAATAGGGATTTTCGGATTTACTGGAGCTGATGTTTCCCCGGTTGAGTCTAACAACATCCCGCTGGATGCGATATATAGTGCTTCCCTGAAAATAGAAGGTTACTGAAATATCCTCTATTTCCGCCGGACGGCTGCTGAGGCCCTCGATGAAAACACCCCGGAAATTCTCGATATCGAAGGTGATTTCCTCTCCACGGAAATCCTGGGTTGAATCGTCATTTTCCATTCGATACCGTACATTTCCCAGAGCACTCACACTGTTCAGGGGTCTGTTGAAAACAAGACTTTGAGCTTCTATGGTATGAACGGTATTGCTCTCTGTATCCCTCATCTGGAGGAGAACTCCGCCGCCGAGCCGGATTATCTCTCCCTCCTCCCCGCTTTTTTCATAACTCAATCGGCCTGCCGATTCTATCTCCATCCGATCTACTCCGGTCCCTTCTCCTTCCGCCTTCTCTACAGTCGTAAGAGGAATACCGCTGAATACACCCTTATAGTAGGAAAGCAGACGGTTCTCCAATTCAGTCCGTGTCCCGGTATCAGTCAGCCCGAGTCTTCTTGTCCAATCCTGTAATTCATAGTAGCCGGCGGTGGTAATATCAAGGTAGATAGTCTGACGGAGCAGCTGACTGGTTTCATCAAGCTGTTTAATTTCTTCCGATTCCTCTGATTCATATTGCCGGAGAAGCTCCTGCTCATCCGACGGTAAAGCTTCCTGGGCTTCCCCCGTTACGATTGAATAGCAAAATAAGAGGGCACCGACGAGGGGAACAATGTGAAATGTGATTTTCCCGGTGTTTTTACAACACATCAAGTAAAAAACGTCCTGTATACGATTTTTTCACTTGTACAAGCTCTTCCGGACTCCCGGCACCGACAATCAGTCCTCCGTTCAGGCCCCCTTCGGGTCCCAGATCGATGATGTGGTCCGCCTGCTTGATTACATCCAGGTTATGTTCTATCAGAACGACCGAATTCCCCCGTTCGACAAGTGATTGCAGTACTTCCAGGAGCTTTTTCACATCTTCAAAGTGTAATCCGGTGGTAGGCTCATCGAGAAAGTAAAGGGTTTTTCCGGTACTCTTTTTCGATAATTCAAGACTGAGTTTCACCCGCTGGGCTTCCCCTCCGGAAAGGGTGAGGGCAGATTGTCCGAGTTTCAGATAGTCCAATCCGACGGCATGGAGTGTATCCAGTCTCCTCTTCACTGCCGGGATGCGCGAAAAGAAAGTTCTCGCTTTCTCGACATCCATCTCAAGAACATCATGGATATTCTTTCCCTTATACCGAATATCCAGAGTTTCCCTGTTGAACCGTTTCCCCTTGCAGACATCGCAGGTGACATATACATCCGAGAGAAAGTGCATTTCGATTTTTATCGTTCCATCCCCATGACAGTGTTCGCACCGGCCGCCGGCAACATTGAAAGAAAAGCGTCCCGGCTTGTACCCCCGTGCTTTTGCCTCCGGAAGAGAGGAGAATAAATCCCGAATAGGAGTAAAAAGCCCAACGTAGGTCGCGGGATTGGAACGGGGGGTTCGTCCGATCGGTGACTGGTCGATGTGAATAACTTTATCAATATACTCGGTCCCCTCGATACGATCATACCGGCCTTCCTGATGATGAGACCTTCCGATACGGTTGGAAAGAGCGGGAAAGAGCACATCATTCATCAGGGTTGATTTGCCCGAACCGGACACACCGGTGATAACCACCAGCTGTCCAAGGGGGAACTCCACATCTATCCCCCTGAGATTGTGTTCCCGGGCACCGTATACCACAAGTTTCTTCCCGTTTCCCGGTCTCCTCCTGCCGGGTATTTCAATCTTTTTCTGCCCCGAAAGATACTGCCCTGTAAGGCTCATTTTATTAGCTATGATTTCATCCGGAGAACCGGCCGCTATTACCTGACCGCCGTGAATTCCGGCCCCCGGGCCGAGGTCCACAATATAATCGGCGCTTCTCAGGGTCATCTCATCATGCTCGACAACGATGAGTGTGTTCCCTACATCCCTCAGATGAAGCAAGGTCTGGATCAGCCTTTCGTTGTCCCGCTGATGCAGCCCGATTGTCGGTTCATCAAGGATGTAGAGCACACCGACCAGAGATGATCCTATCTGCGTTGCAAGTCGGATCCTCTGTGCTTCCCCCCCTGAAAGGGTCGAAGCCTTGCGTTCCAGGGTCAGGTAGTCGAGACCCACGTTTTTCATGAACTCGAGCCGGTCTGTAATCTCCTTGATAATCTGGGATGAAATCATCCGCTCTGTTTTATTCAGCGGAAGACTAGAGAAGAAGTCGTGCGCATCGGTCACCGACATTTCAGAAACTTGATGAATATTCTTTCCTCCTACATACACCGATAGCACTTCCGGTTTGAGCCGTTTTCCCCCGCAGGAAGGACATGGTTTCTGTGTCATAAACTGCTCAAGCCAGCCTTTTATTCCGTCGGATTTTGTCTCCAGGTACCTTCTCTTCAATTCCGGCAGGATCCCTTTGAACGCGGAGGTATATTCATAGCGGCCTTTTCTTCTTTCACTGACGTAGGTAACCTTTATTTCCTCATCTGAACCATAGAGGATAACTTTAAATATATCTTCCGGGAGCTCTTCGAATGCATCGTCCAGGCTGAATCCATAGTGCTGCGACAGGGACTGAAACTGACTTCGGTACCATGCTGCATCCGGGTTGGCCGTCGCGATCGCACCTTCGTTGTATGAAAGGCTCTTATCGGGAATTACCAGGTCCGGATCGAACTCCAGGGTTTCTCCAAGACCTGAACAGGTTTCGCAGGCACCGTAGGGATTGTTGAATGAAAAAAGCCTGGGCTGGAGTTCCGGAACGCTGATCCCGCAGACAGGACAGGCATTTCTCTGGGAGAAGAAATGCTCTGTCTCCCCCTTATTGCCGTACTCCACTGTCTTCAGCATACCGTCGGCTACTTCCAGGGCTGTTTCCACTGTTTCGGCCACCCTTTTTCGGGACTGACTTTCTATCTTCAGGCGGGCTACAACGATATCAATGTTATGTTTCTTCGTCTTCTGCAGCGGTATGGGATCATCGAGGGAATGAATCTCACCATTTACCCGTACCCGGACAAATCCCGCCTTCCCGGCATCCTCCAGTATTTTCTGGTGCTCTCCTTTTTTGTCCTTCACCACCGGTGCCAGAACCATAATTCTCGTACCTTCGGGATACGATAGAATCGTATCTATTATCTGGTCTACCGATTGTTCCTGTATCGGTCTGCCGCATACGGGGCAGTGAGGTTTTCCGATCCGTGCCCAGAGCAGACGGAAATAATCATAGATCTCCGTCACGGTACCGACGGTTGAACGGGGATTACGGTGGGTCGTCTTCTGTTCTATGGAAATAGCCGGGGACAGACCTTCGATGTATTCTACCTCGGGCTTATCCATCCTGCTGAGAAACTGTCTGGCATAGGCTGAAAGTGATTCGACATACCTCCGCTGTCCTTCGGCGTATATCGTGTCAAAGGCGAGGGAGGACTTACCCGAACCGCTCATCCCGGAGATGATGACCAGACGATCCCGGGGCAGTACTACATCCAGGTTCTTCAGATTATGCTGCCGAGCACCCTTGATTATTATTTTATCCATGTTCTACCTATATCGGAGGGCAATCGGGAGCAGAGAAAGGTCCTGTTTATGTATCTGCTGCTGGGCAAAATCGAACCAGATGCCGCATTCCCGATTATCCGTTACAAGAAGGAATATGCTTTGAGCTGCTTCTGTTTTATCCAGAGCCACCAGAGCCATACCGAGGAGAAACAATTGTCTGTACAGCCCGGTATCTTCGAAGTACCTTTTCAGCTGAGGCTCCTGCCATGCCGTTTTGAGCAGATCTGCGGTATTTTCGAAATAAAAAACAGGTACCCCGGAAAATATTTCTTCTTTTATGAATAGATATTCAGGATCTCTTATCCTCTCCGCTTCTATTGCGAGGGAGAGAGAGGTGGTAAGAGACAGCAGGAGGGATTCAAGGGCACCCTGATATCTTCCCTCTCCAAGATCCAGTTCGCCTGTCATCTGATAAGCCCGTCGTACAGTCTTGTCAGTCAGGCGGTAAAGTTCCAGAAGCTTGTCCGGGCCTTCCTTCAGAAATTTATCCACCATCGCTTTCTGTCTGGATCGAGGCAGGGCTTCCTGACGCCCTTCTTTCAGCACTTTTTCAAGATACTCTCTGGCGCCATCGATATCATCTGTCTCCAGACATACCTCGGCCATGGCATAGTAGGCTTCAATTTTCATCGATCTCGGGAAAAAATTTCGCCCGTCTTCGAGGGAGTCCTCGTACTTCCTTCGGGCTGCTCCGTATTCACCTTCAGCGGCCAGAATGTTCCCGATCCAGAGATGTGCATTCGCATACGAGGGGTCCTTCTCCGCGACCTTTCTGAAAACAGTCATGGCATCACCCAGGCGTCCGGCATCGAACAGTGCTATACCCCGTTCCATCTCCATCCAGAGCTCGGTATGGCTGTTCTGTGCACGCAGTTCAGCCGCGGCCGAGGGGAAAAGGATGAGAAGGATAAGACAGTACCGAAACACCGATCTCAAAGTTTCTGAAGCTCCTCTATAAAGGTATCATAGGCCTTTTCAGGCGGTACCCGCCTGAGAATTTTACCCTGTTTAAAGAGTATGATTTCCCTGCCGGCACCGGTTATCCCGAGATCCGCATGCCGTGCTTCGCCCGGACCGTTTACGACGCAGCCCATTACAGCCACTGTAACCTCTTTCTCCAGAGCATACAATACCGGGGATATTTTTTCCATAAACGAGTGGGTATCGAAGGTGGCCCTTCCGCATCTTGGACATGAAATGATATGGGGCCGCCGGGGACCTAAACCGGCGGCTTTCAGAATCTCCATCCCCGCGATGATTTCATTCTCCGGTGAGTCCGACAGGCTTACCCGGATAGTCGAGCCGATCCCCTCACCAAGTAATCTTGTCATGGCAACACTGCTTTTCACGATACCCGGTATCATGGGTCCCGCTTCGGTCACGCCGAGGTGCAATGGGTAGGGATGCGCTTCTGCAAAGAGTCTGTTTGCCTTCACGGTAGTATTAATGTCGGATGCTTTCAGGGAAAATACAAGCATGGAAAAGTTCTGCTTTTCGAATATGTCCAGTTCCTCTTCCGCCGCTTTTAGCATTGCAAGGGCAATATCGGATTCATTCTGAAGATGTTTCGGCAGACTTCCGCTGTTCACTCCCACCCGAATCGGCGTACGGTGTTCACGTGCCGCTTCAATCACCTCATGAACCTTCCAGGCTGCACCGATATTTCCTGGATTTATCCGTATCTTCTGTACCCCTCCCCGTATGCACTGAAGGGCAAGACGATAATCGAAATGAATATCCGCTACCAGAGGTATGCTGCTCTTTTGTGCCAGTCCGACCAATTCATCGGCAGCCCTTTCGTCGGGCACCGCGAATCTCAGGATTTCGCATCCGAGACTCTTCATTTGATCGATTCTCTTCAGAACTATCTGCATATCACCTTTCAAAGGTTCCTTCCACATAGTCTGTACGGTAACCGGCGCATCACCGCCGATGGCCGCTGAACCGATATATACCTTTTTTGTTTCCATTATTTCACTCATTTTAAAGCAAAAAAGGCGAAGCACAAGTGCTCCGCCGTGTATGTGCTTTCATCTATTTAGACAACGCCCATCAGAAAAACCATAACGAAGAGTGCTACCGTTTCTATAAGTCCGAGGACCATGATGTAGTTACCGAAACCTTTGCCGGTCTCAGCCAGCGCATCAGAGGCGGCAGCTCCCGCCTTTCCCTGGAAAGCAGCGGAATATCCCATCGCCAGCCCCCCGAACAATCCGGCTCCCAGTATGAGCCAGGGGCTGTTATTCTCAGCAGCCTGATAGAGGGTATTCATAAGAATGTATCCATAGATAGTCTGTGTAAGAGGGGCACCTACGAAAGCTATCAATGTGAAAGGTGCCGGTTTGTTCTGTGCGAAACACTTTTTCCACGCGCCGACGGCGGCCATTCCGGCAGAACCTGCCCCAATTGCTGATCCGCAGGCAGCTAAAGCCAATGCCGCACCGATTCCCAACAGTCCAATGTCCATTATGTTTCTCCTTCTTTTCCTAGATTATTTCTTTTCAATTCTATCGCGAAAGGGATTATAAGGAATCCCTGTCCACTCCATTCCAAGATGCCCGGAAAACTCGAGCACGTTCAATCGTACCCCGTGCACGACCACCGAAAGTGCAGCCATGGCCATATTGAGGCCGTGTCCGATGAGGAGGATTATGATCCCCCCGATAATCCCTATGACCGAATTGCCGAGATCAGCGGCCATGGAATTGAAACTCTTCGCTATCTCGACCGTTGCGAGTCCGACTGCAAAGAGACGGATGTAACTGATAATATCAGAAAACGCGGAAATAGAATCCAGAGCAGTCGGCAGAAAATTGGCGATTCCCTTTAATACGCCTTTGAAAAAATTGCCTTCCTGTTCCGACAGAAGCATTACGGCCGCAAGCCCGATACCCACCATATAGAGACTGAAGGCCGGTATGGGATACTTATCCGCGTCGAGCACCAGATAGAGTACAAGATAGTACAGCCCGAGCACCATCGAAAGCCATCCGAGTTGAGATACTGCACGCAGCTTGTTTCCGTTCCGCCATTCGCTGATGGTATTCCAGATGTGAGCGATACTGATATGCACGGTTCCAATGATAAAACAGATATGCTTTATAGTCTGTTGTGCCATCTCTCCGCCGAATCCGGCTATGGCATCGATGGTCAGCAGAGAAAAGAAGGGTAATTCCGACAGGGTCTTCGAACCGAACCATACTCCGGTTACGGCTCCCCATATCACCGTTGCGCTTCCCATAACGAGCAGCAGGCTGTGCACCGTCGTGATGCGTCCGTTTTTCCTTTTTGCCTTCAGGGCGCTGTAAATGGTCGTCCCTACGAGAATAGCCCCGTAGCCGGCATCTCCAATGATCATCGCGAAGAAGAGGGTGAGAAATATCAGGAAATAGAAGCTGATGTCATATTCGTAGTAGCCGGGGACGGTTCCCAGAAAGTCGAAGACAGGTTTTATTATGGCTATCGGCTTCGGATTATCCACCTTGGTGGGGATCGGTTCAGCCGGATCAGGATCCTGCACCAGAAGCGCCCATCCGTTGTCACGGCTCCCGGCTCGCATCTCATCAAGCTGTTTTTCAGGCACGAAACCGCTCAGGTAAACAAGCTGCCCCTCATTTCCGAGACCTGAACGAACATTTTCAAATTCGATATCTACGTCGAGCTGAACCAGGCATGCCTTCAGCAGGGCCCGATATTTCCGGAGGCTGTCGAGCTCTTCATCTTTCTTTTCAATCTGCTCCTGATTTTCCCGGATCTGCCTCTTCATTTCTGAAATGGAAAAATCAGGCAGCTCATATTCCTCGTAATCGGATAAGCTGTCTGTACCGATATCCTGGAAGACAGCGAAGAAAGTACTGTTTTTCCCGGTATGTACGGTAAAAGCAGTATCGGGCTGAGGGAAATCCTTCAGTTTATCCTTCTGCACCTCATACAGATGCAGGTCGATTCCTTTTTCCCGAAGCTGTTCTATATCCGCCGGGCTGAACTCACCCAGGGGGGATACCCGGTCGATCTCCCGCTGGAGCCGTTCTATCGCCTCCCGATGACTGCTCCGCTCATCACTCTGCTTCTCAATCCTCTTGGCAACCAGGATCGATTCTTCCATCTCTTTTTCCGACAGCTTGCCGGAGAAAGCTGATTCCCTGTTTTTCTCCGTATCCTCCGGCAGCAGGAGGAGGGCCCGGTCGATAATTCCCCGTTTCTTCTGCAGGTCTTCGAGAACTTCACTCTGACCGTGCACCTCATGCAGATGAACGACACCGATATCTCTGAGCTTCTTTAAAGTCCCAATACGTTCAGTTTCAAGAGAGACCAGATATATCTTCTTCATTTTGGCGATCATATACTACTTCACCTTTTCGATCTTGTTCTTGGCCATCTTTCCGCGCACTACCGCCGCAGTCTGCTGATCACCCAGATAAATCTGAATGATCCGGATATGCTCCTTGGCTTCCGGAATCTTCACCTTTTCAAAAAGATTCACCCGCTGGGTAGTGATACGCAATTCGTTGCCCAGTAATTCGATCTGCCGATTCAGAATTTCAATTTCCGCATCCATGGCCGCGATTTTTTTAATGATTTCCATTCCCCTGTCCACCCAGAGCGGCTTGATGAAGAGATCATATCCTATATCCTGAAACTCCAGACTTTGAAACACCGGTATATCGACCCCGGCAATATTCCCCGTATCCGTTGAAACATACCGGATCTTCAGCATATCCTGAAGTTCCGCTTCCTCCCCGAATACGGCGATCCATCTGTCAAGCTGTTCCTGAAGTTCCTTCCTTCGGTTTTCAATCTCCCGCACCGCAGCCTCTACCTGCCGGATCACCATCTGTAGCTGCTGCTTTTTCAGTATCAGGGTCGGCAGGTAACGCTGGAAACGTTTCAGCGAGTCCTTCTGTTTCTTTAATTCATTCTTGGTGAGCTTGACCTTGGCCATGGCTTAATTCAAATCCTCTTTTCTAGGCCAGAACTGTTTGAGCAGGCCGGTCCGCATCCCCGTCTCTTCCGGCGTAAAACATTCGGCCATTATCTCCCAACCGAGATCGAGGGCTTCTTCGAGAGGAATATTCACCGAAAGGTCCATCATTCTTTCCTCGAAGATCTGTCCGTACTTCAACAGCTTATTGTCCCAGTCACTCATCCTGAAACCCATCGATTTCTTTTCCAGGGATTCCTTGAAATTTGCATACAGGCGTATCATACCGTCCATAAGTGCCCGATGGTCTTCACGAGAATTTTTATTTACCATCTGCTTCAACCGGCTCAGGGAACCGAAGGGTTCGATACGGCCGTTTCTCAGGTAGTACTGACCTTCGGTGATGTATCCTGTATTGTCCGGAATCGGATGGGTAACATCATCACCGGGCATGGTTGTAACGGCAAGAACGGTAATCGATCCTGCCCCTTCGAAGTCGACTGCTTTTTCATATCGGGAAGCGAGCTGGCTGTAAAGGTCGCCGGGGTACCCTCTGTTCGAAGGGACCTGTTCCATCGTGATGGCAATCTCTTTCATTGCATCGGCGAAGTTCGTCATGTCCGTCAGAAGGACGAGAACACGTTTTCCTTCCAGGGCGAATTTTTCGGCTACCGCCAGGGATATATCCGGAACCATAAGACATTCCACCACCGGATCGGAGGCGGTATGAACAAAGAAGATGGTCCTGCTCATGGCACCGCCTTCTTCGAGGGCCCTTTTGAAGAAGAGATAATCATCATACTTGAGACCCATACCTCCAAGGATAATCATGTCGACTTCCGCCTGCATGGCAATTCGGGACAACAGCGGATTGTAGGGTTCTCCGGAAACTGAAAAGATGGGAAGCTTCTGGCTCTCCACCAGGGAGTTGAATACATCGATCATGGGTATCCCGGTACGTATCATGTTTCTGGGAATGATTCTTTTAGCCGGATTGACCGAAGGCCCTCCGATGGGAATCATATTCTCCTTCAGTTCAGGACCGTTATCCCTCGGCTGTCCGCTTCCATTGAAAATCCGGCCGAGAAGACTCTCTGAAAAGGATACCTGCATGGAGTGACCGAGAAACCTCACTTCGTCACCGGTGGAAATACCCCTGCCTCCTGCAAATACCTGGAGAGCTACTTTCTCACCCTCCAGTCTGATGACATTCGCCAGTGAATCTCCGTATTTCGTACTGACCACCGCCAGATCATCATACCTTACGTTGTCTGCGCTGACGGTAATTACATTTCCGGCGATCTGCTCGATTTTACTATATACTTTACGCATCGATTAGCTCCTTGCTTTCCGCTTCCTTTTTCGCCCGTTTCGCCTCATCGGACAGCCCGAGCTGCTTCTCCTGGAGCAGATTGACGAGTTTGTTCTCGTTTTCCTTGAACTCATCGGATTCCCACTCCGAATAGTTCCAGTCGATGAATATCTGTCTCATCTGGTTGAAGAAATGCCGCGCATCTTCCTTGTCTTTCAGTTCAAAATTCGAACCGAGGATCTCGAACAGCCGGTTGAAGACATAATTCTGACGATCCACACTGACCGCCGCGTCAACCGGATCGAAGGAGTTCTGCTGAAGGTACACCGAATCGAGAAATTCGGATTTCATGTTGACCACATAATCATCCAGACTTGTACCCTCTTCGCCGACAACCTTCATCATCTGACCGACTTCATTTCCCCGGTACAGCATGTCTCTGGCAAAATTGACCTTCACGAGGTTAACAATGGACGGATACTTGCTCCAGCTGTCGAGGGGATGAATCGAGGGAAACTTTCTCGCCTCGGCCCTTTCGCGGCTCAATCCGTGAAATGCCCCGACGACCTTCAAGGTTGCCTGGGTGACCGGCTCTTCGAAGTTCCCTCCCGCAGGACTGACCGTTCCTCCGATGGTAACCGAACCGATACTGCCGTCATTCAGCCGGACGACTCCGGCCCTTTCATAGAAACCTGCTATAACCGATTCGAGGTACGCCGGAAAGGCTTCCTCACCGGGGATCTCTTCAAGCCGGCCTGACATCTCCCGCATCGCCTGGGCCCAGCGGGATGTGGAATCGGCGAGAAGCAGTACATGAAGACCCATCTGACGGTAGTATTCTGCGAGGGTAACGGCGGTATATACCGAAGCCTCCCTGGCCGCTACGGGCATGGAACTCGTATTGGCGATAATGATGGTTCTTTCCATGAGGGTCCTGCCGGTCCGGGGGTCGATCAGTTCGGGGAATTCCCTCAGGGTTTCCACAACCTCACCGGCCCGCTCTCCGCAGGCTGCCACGATAACGACATCCACATCCGCGTACCGGCTGGTCACCTGCTGAAGCACCGTTTTGCCGGCCCCGAAGGGACCCGGAATACAGTACGTTCCTCCCCGGGCTACCGGTATGAAAGTATCAATAATTCTCGTCTTCGTGACCATCGGTGTATCAGGCTCAAGTCTTTCATCATAAGCGGTGATCGCCCGCTTGACCGGCCATTCAAAACTCATGGTCACGGAATGGCTGTTGCCTTTTGCATCTTCGACAACTGCAATCTCTTCATCGATGTTATACTCGCCCTTCCCAGCCACCTTTTTTACGGTGTAGGAATCCCGGAGCAGAAACGGAACCATGATCCGGTGTTCGAAAATTCCCTCCGGGACCGTTCCGAGGGTGTCGCCGGCGGTGACGCGGTCTCCCGCTTTCGCTTTCGGGGTAAAATCCCACTTTCTGTCCCGCGGCAGGGCGCCCATGTACAGTCCTCTCTGCAGGAAAAAACCGGCTTCCTCCGCCAATTGGGGAAGGGGATTCTGCAGACCGTCATAAATATTTGTGAGCAGTCCCGGTCCCAATTCGACCGCCAGCAACTCATCGGTAAAATCAACATCATCACCGATTCCGATCCCGGTGGTCATCTCAAATACCTGAAGTTCCGCAACATCTCCCCGTATTCTGATAACCTCTGATTTCAATTGCTGTTCGCCGACCTTGACATACCCCACTTCATTCATGGATACATCCCCGTCGACCTGCACGGCAACCATATTGCCGTTTACGCCTATTACCTTACCTCTCGTCTTTGTCATGAAAGTTCTCCGAATTATTCAGCGTTTCGTATTTCCTGGTGTATTTGATCATACAGTGCCTCGAACCTTTCCTTTCCCAGCTTCTCTGTAAAGGAGCCCTGACGCTGAAGCAGCTGCAGTTTGAGTGCATATACCATCAGTTTTACCATATCAAAATAGTGCCCCACCTCAAGCTCATCGAGCTTCATCCACCGTGCCCGGTTCAGGGTTTCCTCTCCGGCGAGAGGTGAATCCTGGGTGAAAGCCTCTCTGGCAATTTCAGGAATGCCGGGAAAAACATCCCCCTCCCGGAGGTGTTTTTCAGAATCCATCCCCTTCTTCTGACTCCGCAGTCTTACCAATTCATTCCGTAACGCGGTCTCCCAGCCGTACCACTGTTCGAGAAAAGCATTTCCGCCGGCGATTCCCGGTTCTAATGATAGGCTTTTTAATAGGAATAGATCTGAATCATCGATATTGCCCCGGCAGGAATAATAGAGGTCTTCAATGCTGAAGGGAGGCGGACTGTCGATTTGAAGAAGCGGTAGCGATGCGATCATGTAATAGTACTGCCGCACAATGCTACTCCTGCTCTTTTACAGCTTCCTTTAAAACATCGGCCAATTTCGGATTGAGAAACTCGGAGATTATCTCCGCTACACCTTCAGCTGAAAAGTTGTAGTATGCCGAACCGTCTTTGTAGGAGACCTTGAATCCCGCTTCAACGCCCTGGAGCGGTTTGATCTCCATTCCTTTGGAGAGCTGCGCCGAGAGTTTGTCCCGAAGTCCTTTATCGAGCTTTTTCAGCTCTTCTTCGGCGATCAGCAGTTCGAGGTTCTGTATATCCTCATTCCAGTGATCGACCAGCTGGGTGATCACTTTCTGCAGTTGATCCCCCTTCAGCTGTTCGGCGGTTTCGCCGTAGATCACCCCAGAAAACAGTACCTGCAGCCTCTGCTGCAGGGTAATCAGAAGATCCCTGCCGGCCTGTTTCAGGCTTTCCCGGCCGGTATATTCCATTTTTCGGGCATCCGCTTCCGCCTTGCCGCGGATGGAATCCGCTTCCTTCTCGGCGTCGGCGATGATTTTCTCCCCCCGTTTCTCAGCCTCTTCAATGATACTCCGGGCCTGCTGTTCCGCGTTTTCAATACCTTCGGATTTAATCCGTTCAATCAGTTCTTTTAACTGGACGTCCATTTGCATATCCTTTCGTCCTTAAAATGTATCTAATCAATATTTATTTACCTAATACTAGGTCATTATAGTAAAGGAGGTAAAAAAAAAATGCAACATTTTTATCGTTATTTTTTTATAAAATTATGAATCATCGTTGACATATTTGAGCAGTTTCTCAATTCGACGCTCCACGAAGGCCGGAACTGCCTCGGGGATACCGGGCATCCCCCGGATAATTTTTCTCACCCCCTCGACCGCCTCGTCAAGATTGGTGAACATACCCGCTTCCAGTTTGCCCACCCTTTCAGCCATCATCCTTATAACCGACTTCTCCCGTTTCAAAAGCGCGCTGTTTTCCGTCCAGACATATCCGGTGATTTCATGCCGCTTGAAACGCTCCTCGGCAAGATCGAGGAGCATATTTATCCCGTCCTGCATGTCGTCAAACTCCACTGCGAGTATTGCGAGGAATTTCCTGATTTTCTCCTTCATACACCGCTCCGTTGATATAGGATACGATCCGCTCCTATAACTGTAGGGGACCTCCGGCGCTTTCGCAAGAGCAGGAGTAACTATCGCTTCAGTTTTACGATGGTCTTACCGGTACCGCCGAGTTCCGGCCTCGCATAGCAGTAATCCTCCACCCGCGGTGAATCCTTCAGCAGACGCCGTACGCCGGTCTGTAATATCCCTTCACCCTTTCCGTGAACGATCTCAAACTCGTACAGACTTGAGAGAAGAGCATTATCGATCTGCCGATTCAGCAGATCGAGGGCTTCATCCAGACGCTTACCGCGCAGATCGAGAACGAAAACTGCCGCCGGCGGCGCGGAGCCCCTGCTGAAATCATAGCTCACCGGAGGTGCAGTTATTCCGGTCTTACCGGAGTCTTCGTTTTTTACAGGAGTTAGTTCACTTTCCGGCAGATTAATTTTCAGGGCCCCGATTTCGACCAGCCAGTGGTTTTTTTTATCCGCCCTCAGTATAATACCCCGCTTTCTGCCCGGTTTGGTTATAACCTCCATACCGGGTTTGAACTGATATTCGGCATTTCCGGTGAACTCCGGTTCCTCGGACTCAATCTGCCTGCGCTCCCTTTCTTCCCTGACTTCCACCGCTCTGATGAACTGCTTTACATCTCTGACTGCATCCCTGGCCGCCCCTTTTTTCCGGAGGTCGCTTACCAGATTCTCCAACTGCCGCCTCGATTCTTTCAGGAAGCGGTTCAATTCGCCGTATCCCCGTTCCTTCAGATCGTGTTCCTTTCTCCGGAGATTCAGAACACTCAGATCATGTTCTTTTATCTGAATCTTCAATTCAGTTTCACGGCTGTTCAATTTATCTTCCCTGCTCCGGAGCTCAGCCTGCTTGCGTTCAAGCTCCCCGATCATGCTGCTCACCTCGCCCATCTCGCTGGTCATGAACTCTTTAGCTTTTCGAATCACCCGCTCCGGCAGTCCGCTTCTTGCTGCTATATCGAAGGCATGACTCTCACCGGGGAATCCGACAATTACCCTATAATTGGGAGTCAGGGTACGGCTGTCGAAATCCATGGATGCGTTCTGCACGTGGGCTGTCGTGTAGCCGTAGTTCTTGAGCAGACTGTGATGACTGGTTGCGAGAAGGGTAACTTCCCGATTGATACAGTCGTCGATAATGGACATGGCCAGGGCCGCCCCTTCCCCCGGATCGGTCCCCGAACCGACTTCATCAAGCAGGACGAGAGCTTCCCTGTCGGCATGGGAGATCATATCCGCCAGGGTGTTCATATGTCCGGAAAAGGTAGAAAGGGAGCTTTCAATAGACTGTTCATCTCCTATATCCGCATATACTCCGTTAAATACCGCCAGTTCACTGCCCTCTTCCGCCGGTATCTGCATACCGAACTGATTCATCAGAACAAAGAGTCCCACCGTCTTGAGACTTACCGTCTTTCCACCGGCATTCGGACCGCTTATAATGAGAGCCCGTATATCGCTGCCCGTTTCGATATCTATCGGTACGGCTTTCTCCTTCAGCAGGGGATGCCTGGCCTGTTTGAGCCGGAAGCCCCGCTCCCTGTGCGCGGCTCTGGTACACGCATGTTTCAGAGCATACCGACCTCTGCAGATGAATGTATCTATTTTGACTATCCGCTCGATCAGAACGGAAAGTTCCTCCACCCTTTCGGCGAGTTTTCCGCTGAGCTCCCGTAGAATCCTGAGAATAAGTTCACGGATCTCCTGCTCCGCCAGGGCTATATCGTTGTTTTTCGCCATAATCTCCGGGGGCTCGATATAGACCGTCGACCCTCGTGCAGAAGAATAATGAATCACCCCCTCCACCATGCTGCGGTACTGCGCTTTGAGGGGCAGAACGAGCCGTCCATCCCGCTGAGTCGGAACATCACTCTGCCACCGTTCCGCGCTGCCGCGAATGAAGGTACCCGCCAGCCGGTCGATATCGGTTCTCAACCGCGACAATCGGGTGCGCAGGCGTTTGAGTTCCGGATGGGAATCTTTCACACTCCCGTCCGGGTTCAGCACTGAAGTGATCTCTTTCGCAAGGGATGAAAAATCTTCGAGGTCTTCGGAAAGCCCGGGAAGCAGCCTGTATTCATACTCCTGCGCACCTTTGAGGTATTTCTTCAGTCTGAGAACCGATGTGAAATACCGGGCGCACTGAAATATTTCATCCCCCTCAAGTACAACCCCCTCTGTTTGCAGTCTCTGAATTTTATCCCGGAGGGCCGGGAATTCCAAGGAAGGCAATTCTTCTCTGAGCAGATATTCCCTGGTTTCCTCAACGTAATCCTGGTATGTCCTCAATCGCTCAGGATCAAAAAGAAACCCTTCCTTCAATACCTCTTCACGCCCCTCCATGCTGAGACAGAAATCAGCGAGGGAAGAGCGTATCTTTTCAAACTCCAGGACACGTATGGTATGCTCATACATAGTTAATAATTCGATCTCCTTGATTCCTGCTCCTGAAATATCCTTACATAGCTTTCATAGCGGTCCGGGTGGATTTCTCCAGTGACCACCGCCTCCCTTACAGCACATCCCGGTTCATGAGTATGTGTACAGGGTTGAAAGCTGCAATCGGACAGAAGCGGAAGAAACTCCGGGAAGTGCATGTCGAGACGGTCCGTTTCATCCAGAGAAAGTTCTATCTGCCTTATCCCCGGTGTATCGATAACTGTCCCCCGTTCATGTTCGATGAGCACGGAGTTTTTCGTTGTGTGTCTCCCCCGGTCATATTTCTTTGAAATAGTGCCAACCTCAAGATCGAGGCCGGGATACAGCCGGTTGATCAGGCTGCTTTTGCCCACTCCCGATTGACCGAAAAAGGCACAGGTTCTTCCCTCCGTAACCTTCCTCAGGAGGTCTATCCCTTCACCGCTCAAAACCGAACACATCAGAGTGTCCAAACCGATTCTGCGGTAGTATTCCAGACGCAGCTTTACATCCTCTCGGACGCCCAAATCCGTTTTGTTCAATACCACATGCACCGGAATACCGGCCGCTGCAACCAGTACCCGGTCGATAAACCTCGGCCGGAACGGCGGATTCCGACAGGAGGATATGCACAGAAGGAGGTCTATATTCGCGGCTATGGTCTGGGGCTTTTGTCTCTTCCGGTTCCATCGGACAATTGCATTCTTCCGTTCCAGGCGCCTTACAATTTTGCCTTCACCTTCGGTATGCTCATCGGGAATGAACTCGACCATATCACCCGGAGCGAGGGGGTTGTAGGAGGATTCCTCCTCCCTGAGTACCTTTCCCTTAATTCTGCACCAGTAGCTGCCTTTCACTGTGAGAACGGAAAAAATATTATTGGCCCCGAAGGCAACCCTCCCGGACAGGAGCGTCACAAGACCCCTCCCCAGTTAAGGCCGTAGGTTTCGGCAAAACGTCTGTACCGCTTTTCATTCCTGCATTCGGAAATAAAAAAATAATCTTTATTTGATTTCATCCCAGCCGTATCCGAAGGATGGGTACCTGCGCTCGAATCAGAGGCTTTGGAGTCTTTTATCAAACCTGCTTCCCTCAGAATGTGGATAACCTGCCGCCCCACTCCTTCCCTCGAGTCGATAACTCTGACTCCGGGTCCCAGCATCTCCTCCAACTCCTGCTGAACAAAGATGAAATGGGTGCATGCAACGACTACCGTATCGACCCGGCGTTCACGGAAATAGTCCACCGCCGGCTGAAGAACCCTCCGTTTTTCCTCTTCCGCCGCCGTAAAAAGACGATTTTCCACAAGATCTACTATCTCCACGCCTGCGTACCGGTACACCCTGCAGTTTCGTGCGAAGGAATCAACGAGCCCGTCCGTATATGGGTCCTCCACGGTACGACGTGTTGCTAGGATCCCGATAGCCCCCGTTTCAGACAGGGCGGCCGCGGGCTTCACTGCCGGCACCACCCCGACGAAAGGAACCTGGAACCGGTCCCTGAGATCCGCAAGTGCCACCACCGAGGCTGTATTGCATGCAATGACCATGACTTCAGGATCCCGGGCATCGATGAAACGACCGACGGTATCAAGTACAATACTTCTTAGACGATCCTCGTCTTTTTCTCCGTAGGGGAAATTCTCCCGGTCCGCAAGATATACAAAACTCTCGCCGGGAAGATGCTGCTTCATCCAGGCCAGGTACGGCAGGCCCCCGACACCGGAATCGAATACCGCTATCGGTCTTTCACCTTTCGGTACACTCTGCTTCATGCTCTGTTGATCCTCGATCATATCTTAGCATATTAACCATCTCTGCTCCTATTGACAACAGAGCATATCTGCGCAATCGTATATATATGTTCCTCTTTCATATCTGTAAACAGGAAAACTGTGAGAATTACACCGCCGACGGAGAAGAATACTGCCTCCATCATGTAAAAGATCCTGAAGGCTGCGCGAAGAAGCTCGTTCAGGAGATCAAAAACAGCACTTATCTGAAGGACCTGAACGCCTCCTGCATTCATATCAGGGATAACAACTTCAGCGGACATACTTTCAAGGTATGCAATTTCTCCGAAGGTGATTTCCGGAATGTTGATTTCTCCACCTGCAATATCGAGCTGTCCTTCTTCCAATATTCCCGCTTCGAGCGCTGCAGTTTCAGGGAATCCGACATAAAATATTCCGTTTTCGCCGGATGTGTCTTCGAAGACTGCGACTTCTCCAATTCGGACATCGTCCACAGCAATTTTCTCGGCATCAAAGCAAAGAACTGCCGTTTTGATGATTCAGACCTCTATTATTCCAATTTTACCAGTTCAGATCTGTCCCACGTCTCCTTTGTGGACTGCAATCTGAAAAAAACCGACTTCGTAAACAGCCTTCGATCCGAAGTCAGCTTCAAATATTCCAACTATGAAGAAGCCCACTTCGAACAGGACCTGCCGTTATGAAACTGTATTTTCATTTTGCCGTTGTCGGCTTTGCGAATACCTACCTCATCGGACCGCCGGATGGAGGAGACGCAATTCTGGTGGACCCGGGAATCATGGATGCTGAGCTGCTCAACTTGATAGAGGGCAACCATTATTACATACGTTCGATCCTGGTAACCCACCATCACAATTCCCATGTGAAGGGAATACGTACCCTGAGAAAGATCTACGATGCCGATATCTATGCTTTTCATCCTTACCTGATTGATTTTCCGACGATTCCGATCAAGGACGGAGACCTGTTTAACTGCGCTTCGGATATCGAGGTGGAAGTGATGGAGGTTCCCGGCCATTCTCCGGATTCCCTGGTGTTTCATATCGGAGGGATGATCTTTACCGGTGACGTTCTCGCCGCCGGCCGTGTGGGCAGTACAAAGAACAGTTTCAGCCGGGCTATTCTCCTCAGGTCCATCAGTGAAAAGCTGTTTCATCTTCCTGACAGCACGCTGGTGCTGCCCGGTCACGGCCCGCCTTCAACATTGAAGGCGGAAAAAATGTACAATCCGGATCTTAAACTCCTCAACACCGATTTTGATCAGTCCGGTCCGAGCTCCTGAAGGGCAGTCTTGAAATGCGACGGCAGGGGAGCTCGGTAGATCCGCGGCTCTTCGTCCGGGAGCTGTATCAGAATCTTGTAAGCATGCAGCAGGAGGGAATAGCTGCCGAATTTCCCGCCCCTTCGCCCATAGAGGCTGTCACCGACAATAGGATGACCGATGGAACTCATATGCACCCGCAGCTGATGGGTCCGACCGGTGGAGGGGGAAAGTTCCATCAGGCTGGCATTGTTCAGGTAGCGGATCAATCGATAATTGGTGCAGGATACCTTGCCGTCCTCCCTTTTCCAGGTAAACCGTTTCCGGTTTTTCGGATCCCGGGCTATCGGATGGTCGATCCTTCCGCTCCGGCGCTGCACTCTGCCCTTTACGATGGCCAGATAGGTTTTCCGCACCTTTTTCATCTCGAACTGCTTCGATAGAAACTGAAGAGCCTCAGGGTCCTTCGCTGCCACCAGAACCCCCGAGGTGTCCTTGTCGAGTCGATGAACAATTCCGGGCCGTACCTTTTCCCCGTCAAAGTTCCGGCCCAGATATTTCACATAATAGAGAAGGGCCTGTACGAGAGTTCCGGTATAATTGCCCGCTGCAGGGTGAACCACCATACCCTGCACTTTGTTTATAACCAGAGCCCGGTCATTTTCAAACAGAATATCCAGGGGTATGTTCTCCGGTTCAACCGAGATCTCCGCCGCTTCACTGTACTCAACGATCAAGGTGTCTCCCAGATCAAGGGTCCTGCTGAGTTTGGAGGATTTGCCGTTTATCCACAGGAGAACTTCTCTCTGTTTTATCTGACTGCGGGAAAAGAGCTGCAGAAACTCGGAAATATACCGATCCGCACGAAGCCCTTCGGCAGCCTCCTCGGTAACCTTCACCTCAAGGCGATGCTTCATCCTTCCTCCGGTCTATCAGATAATCCAGGGATGCGATAATGGCGGAAAGCGATATGCTGATGGTGATTCTCCCCCACATCGTGCTGCGGTTAAAATCCTCCTTCTCGGGAGAAGTCCCGAGAAACAGCGGCAGGTAGTTGTCATCAAAGTCATTGGCAAACCATGCATAAAAATCGAACCCGAGGGAGGAGAAGAGAAAGGAAAAAGGAAGAGAGCCGAAAAAAATCGTCTCAAACCTGCGCAGGGTGTGAGCCCAGCCGGGGAACTCCTCCGGCGCGTACGGTTCATAATCAAGTCCGGTATACCTGTATGTCCGGTTCAATCCACCGATACTCTGCAGCCCCTTCTCCCTGTCAAAAAAACTTTGATTATACGACCGGGAATCCATCCGGGAGGAGGGGGCAAAAGGCTGAGCCCCGACGACTTCGACAGCGCCGAACAGGAGTATTGGAAATATCCATACCAGAGGTAAGGCTCTCCGTTTCATCGCCTGCACCTACATCCTGGGACCGAAGAGGGCCGTACCAACCCGTACCATGCTTGCCCCCTCTTCGATGGCTATTTCAAAATCGGAACTCATACCCATGGAAAGCTCTCCGAGGGGAAGGTCGGGAAAGGCCTTTTCCACCTGTTCATACAGCATCCGCAGCTCACCGAAGGCCCTGCGTATTTCCCTCTCATCTCCGGTCAGCGGTCCGATGGTCATCAAGCCCCGTATCCGCAGATGCTGAAATCCACACATCTCTTCCAGATCGCCGAACAGAACATCCCGGCTGCGATATCCGCTTTTTGATTCTTCTCCGGACGTGTTGAACTCGAGATATATATCCATCACTTTCCCGATCACTTCACACCGCTTTTCCAGTTCCGCGGCTGTTTTCAATTTATCTATGGACTGTATACAGGCTGCTACCTCGGCGGCCTTCTTCGCCTTGTTGGACTGAAGATGTCCGATGATATGCAGCTCGGCATCGGGATGGAAACCGCTGAATTTTTCCCAGGCTTCCTGTACACGGTTCTCACCAAAGAGCCGCATACCGGCCTGATAGGCCTTCTCCAGAGCTTCCGGACTCTGGAGTTTGCTGACCGCCATCAGCCGGACCGTAGATGGATCTCTGCCGGCTCTGGCCGAGGCTCTCTCGATTCTATCCAGTATCGCTTCGATTCGATTTCTCATTTCTTTCATACCGCTATACTACCATTGTTCCATGGAAATGAGAAGTTGCCCTTTCTTGCCTGTATTTCGGTCCCGGACCGTTGCATTCTCGTGACAGCTGTATTACAGTTATTTTGCTTCTGTCCTTTATTCTCCCAAGGAGGCTGCTATGGATTTCACATGGGGACTGATTCTTGATCTGGGAATAATATCCGTCGCGCTGCTGATTGCAACTCTCATACGCGCCCGGGTACGGTTTTTTCAGAAATATCTTATTCCGAATGCTCTCACCGCCGGGTTCATTCTCCTGGTGCTGTATAATTTTCTCTTTCCGGCAATGAACAGCCGAATCGGTTCATCCGTCACATCGGAACGCTTCGGAGAAATGGTATATCACCTGCTGAATATTTCCTTCATCGCCATGACCCTGCGGAAACCTCCGGAAAAACATACCAGAGTGAAATCTGCGATTTTCCCGACCTCCGTAGCAGTCCTTTCCCAGTACGCCATTCAGACCTTCGGAGGGCTGCTGATAACCATGCTATTCATCGCTACCATCTTCCCCTCCTTGTTCCCCTCCTTCGGTTTTCTCCTTCCCCTCGGTTTCGTACTCGGACCGGGGCAGGCCTATGCGATCGGCAGCGGATGGCACTCCATGGGCTTCCCCGGTGCAGGGGATGTCGGACTGACCTTCGCAGCTATCGGATTTCTCTGGGCCTGTTTCGGAGGGGTATTTCTCATTAACTATGGAATCAAAAGAGGCTGGGTGAACCGCGACCAGATCGCTATTTTAAAAAGCAGGGATGTCCGGACCGGAATCTTTCAGCGTAATGAGAAAAAACCGGTCGGCAGCCAGCTGTCCACCGAAACCGAAGCCATCGATTCCATGAGCTACCACATCGGCCTTGTATTTTTCGTCTATCTTCTCAGTTATCTTCTCCTGAAAGGTCTTACCGCCCTTCTCGGCCTGATCGGTCCTCTCGGATACGAATTGGCCGTCAATCTCTGGGGGATCAACTTTGTATTTTCTGCCCTCGTTGCCATGCTGGTCAGATACATCGCCGTTAAGCTGAAGGTGAGCTACACCTTCGATAACGCATCTCTGAGCCGTATCTCCGGTCTTTCGGTTGATATTATGGTGACTTCCGCCATAGGAGCGATTTCGCTGATAATCGTAGGCCAGTATCTCATACAGATCCTTTTCATGAGCACCCTGGCAGGTATCTTCGCCCTCTGGCTGGTACCCTGGTTCTGTTCACGGATATTCACCGACCATCAGTTTCACCGGATGCTGCTGGTCTACGGAGTTTCCACCGGTACCATGCCCACCGGCCTTGCATTATTGCGGGTAATCGATCCGAATTTTGAAACCCCTGCCGCGTCGGATTATATGTTCTCCACGGGCATCACCTTCATTCTTGCCATACCCCTTATTCTGAGTATCAACCTCCCGGCCTACAGCGTAACACAGAACAATCCCGCCCTGATGTGGCTGGCCCTCGCAGTGTGTTTTGCCTATGTGCTCTTTGTGGTGATATCCTTTCTCGTTATTTCGAAGCGACGGGCAGTTCAGGCTCCGAAACAGATATGGTACCCCCTCAGTAAAAACAGCGGTAAGGCCAGGGCCAGCTGATACTGATGCAGGGAGACCGCTATCTGTACGGAAAAAAAAGAAAGGCTGATCTTCAAATAAGAAAGACAGCCCGGCCGATGAAACGACCTGAGAAACGACCTGATATCCGGCCCGATGAAGGACCGGAAGCAGCAGGAGAGGCTGGAGTTTCAATCGGGAAACCAGCCGGCGATGTCAAAACTTTCAGCGGAAGATCCCCCGGGGCCTTCGATCCTGCGGGACTGGTTTTATTCGCTTATTTTCTGCTTTTCTGCGTATTCTACGGCCTGACTCCGAGCATCATCGGCGCCCTTACCTTCGGATGGTATCTGTCTCTGATCATTGAAGTCCCGGCCAGGCAGCTCTACAAGCTTCGTTTTCTTTCCTACAAGGCAGCGGTGGCTGTTTCTACCGTTTTCATGTTCGCCCTGCTGATTCTCGGAGTATCCCAAATCGTGCCGATCGTGCTCGATGAAGGCAAACGCCTCTTTCCGCTGCTGAAGAATTCCGTCGGGTCCTTCGATCTGCCGAAACTTCTGGGTGAAAGCAGTCTTGGCAGTGAATTGAGTACGGCCCTTCAGGATGCAGGCGGAAGACTCCTCGAACGGATAGCCCAGGCCGGTGTCACCATCATCAACAACCTCTTTCAGAACCTGCCTGATTTCACCACCGGCCTTATCGTGTTTGTCATTACCGCAGGCTATTTCACCTACACCGTTCCAAGCCTGAAATCGAACCTCTGGCGGTTTTTCCCCGCCTCGGGGAGAGTCAAAGCTTATAGTTTTCTGGCGGAGGTTTATGGTGATATCCGCCATTTCATCGCCGGTCAGATCCTGATAGCCCTCTTCGTTGGAATTGTCGTCGGCACAGGGCTCGCCCTTATCGGTATCCCCTATGCCCTTTTCCTCGGGTTCATCTCCGGGATCACCAACTTCATCCCGTATCTCGGGGTTCTCGTCGCCGCAGTTCCGGCCATCGTCCTCGGTCTAAGTTATCAGGGCTTCCTAGGTGTTCTCAAAGTCGCAGTTATTCTCATGGCGGCAAACCAGTTCGAAGGATGGATTCTCAGCCCCCGCATTCAGGGTAACCGCATGAAACTCAACTGGTTTATCATCATTCTTTCAATTCTCATTGCCGGGGCTGTTTTCGGGCTGGTCGGAATACTGATTGCTATTCCCCTGGTGGCTTTTTTTAAAAAGTATTGGATCTGGTATGTACAGGAGGCCTTCCTGAATATGTAAAAAAAGCGACCTTCAACAAAGGCCGCTTTTTCATAAAATTGTGCAATAGGTATGTAAGAATGGGCGGTACAGGACTTGAACCTGTGACATCCTGCTTGTAAGGCAGGCGCTCTCCCAACTGAGCTAACCACCCTTGAATTGCTTCATGGAATCTATCAGAATGGATTAAAAGTGTCAATGCGGATATACGGATTTTTCCTCTTTTAACTCTCCTGCTATTATGATATTATTGCCACTCGAAAGAGGAGCATCACATGGTACACAAACTCATGCGCAATATAGGGATAATGGCTCATATTGATGCAGGAAAGACTACGACGACCGAAAGGATACTCTACTACACCGGCAAAAGCCATAGAATCGGTGAGGTGGATGACGGCGAGGCCATCATGGACTGGATGGAACAGGAGCAGAACAGAGGGATTACCATAACTTCAGCTGCGACCACCTGTTTCTGGAAGGACGCCCAGATAAATATCATTGATACTCCCGGACACGTCGATTTTACCGCCGAGGTCGAACGATCGCTGCGGGTTCTGGACAGTGCCATTGCAATTTTCTGTGCTGTCGGAGGGGTTGAGCCTCAATCCGAAACTGTATGGCACCAGGCGGATTCCTACCATATTCCAAGACTGGCCTATATCAATAAGATGGACCGGCTTGGAGCCGATTTCTACGCCGTAGTCGAAGAAATCCGCTCCAAACTAGGTGCAGCGCCGGTTCCCATTTTTCTCCCTATAGGAAAAGAAGCGGATTTTTACGGCATTATCGATCTTATTTCCATGGAAGAGCTCACTTTCGAACCGACAAGCTACGGCAGCGAAATAGTCAGGAACCCCCTGCCGGAAGAACTGAAAGAGACCGCTGAGACCTGGAGAGAACGGCTGATCGATACCCTCTCCGCCGAATCCGAGGAGATCACCGACCTCTATCTTGAAGGCAAAGCGGTACCGGCAGAACTGCTGAAGGCTGCAGTACGGGAACAGACGATCAACCGGTCCATCGTACCTGTCTTCGTCGGCGCTTCCCTGAAAAATATCGGCGTACAGCCTCTGCTCGATGGGATTGTCGACTACCTTCCCTCTCCCTGGGAGGTTCCCCCAATTCACGGCATCGATGTCAAAACTCAGGAAGAGGTCATCGTTGACCCGGATGCGAAGGAACCGGCCCTGGGGCTCGTTTTCAAAATTCAGGCCGACAGGGAATCGGGGTCTCTCAGTTTCATCCGGATGTACCGGGGTGAAATAAAGAAGGGAACGGCGGTCTACAATATTTCCAAAAATAAAAGAGAGCGGGTGAACCGGCTGCTCAGAATGCATTCCAACCGCTATGAACCCCTGGACAAGGTCTCCGCCGGCGACATCGCCGTGGTCGTGGGGTTCAAAATCGCTCAGACCGGTGATACCGTCGGTTCGGAGGCAAAAAAGGTTTTCCTCGAGCAGATGCATTTCCCCGAACCGGTCATTTCGGTGGCCATCGAACCAAAAACAATTTCCGATCAGGATAAACTGAAAAAGGTACTGGATCTGCTGAAACAGGAAGATCCCACCTTTACGGTCAAGGAAAACGAAGAAACCGGGCAGCTGATCATTTCCGGAATGGGAGAGCTGCATCTGGATGTTCTGATGACCCGGATCATTTCAGACTTCAAGGTAGCTGCCAAGATCGGGAATCCCCAGGTTACCTACCGGGAATCAATAGCGAAGAAAACACTCCACACGGAGGAGTTTCACAAGATCGTTGCGGGGAAGGAAAATCGGGCAAAAATCGTCCTCGAGGTCGAACCGCTTTCCCGGGGTACCGGAAACACCTTCGAGAGTAAAATCGATGAACAGGTCCTTCCCAGGGAATTTCTCGATGCGGTACGCCGGGGTGTTACCAACGCCTTCTCTTCCGGAATCATGTACGGCTATCCGACCATCGATATGAAAGCGACCCTCATCGATGCCGAGTATGATGAACAGACTGCTACCAGTTTCGCGTATGAGGCTGCCGGGTCCATGGGTTTCGACGCGGCATGCAGAAAGGCCGATCCTATTCTTCTCGAGCCGGTGATGCATGTCGACGTCATGGTGCCCAAAGAGTTCATCGGTGAAGTTATGAGCCATCTGACCAGCCGGGGAGGTTTGATCGAAAGCCTGGAAAGCAAGGTCAGCCGGGAACATGTACGGGTTAAAGTACCGCTGGCTCAAATGTTCGGTTATTCCACGGCCCTCCGGAGTATTACCCAGGGCAGGGGAACTTTCGGTATGGAGTTTTCCCATTTCGCGATGAAGGAAGGCGGGCTTTAGAGGTCTGATAGCCCCGGCCGGTATTTCAGCCTTCGTCAATTATCTTTCCCGCTGCCTCGTCTACTGTCTTTAACCTGCCCCGGGGGCCGGGACTTCCGATGGCGCGCGATACTGCTCCATTCCTCTCTTTTTTATTGACAACCCGTGCGTCTCCTTTTAAAGTATATAATCCAATTCTAACAAAAGGAGAACAATATGAGTTTTACCACCGCTGATATTAAAAACATCGCCATCATTGGGCACAGCGGCACCGGGAAAACCGCCCTATTAGAACAATTACTTTTCAATGGTGGGGTGATCCCGAGGGCCGAAAACAGTTCATCAGGAAAAACAGTAAGCGATTACACGGAAGAAGAGATCGAACGTCAGATTTCCATCCACACCGCTGCAGCACACCTCGAATGGCAGGGTCATGAAATCAACTTCCTCGACACTCCCGGCATTGCGGATTTCGTCGGTGAGGTTGTCGCCTCCCTGCGCGCCGCGGAATCGGCCTTGATGGTTGTCGGAGCACGTTCTGGTGTCCAGATAGAGACCTTGAAACTCTGGAGACGTCTGGATAACAGAAAGATGCCCCGTACCGTATTCATCAACAAGCTGGACATAGAAAGAGCCGACTTTGATGCTACCTTCAAAGATCTCGATGAGAAGTTCGACAAGACCTTCGTCCCTGTAACGCTCCCCATCGGCAGCGGAGCTGATTTCAAGGGAATCATCAACCTTATAGAGAACAAGGCCTATATCGTTCACGATAAAAACAGCAAGGATGAACCGAGTGAAATACCGGCGGACATGGCTGACCGGGTGGAAGAGTACCGGCTGACCATGATCGAGTCCGCCGCCGAAGGTGATGATGAACTTCTGGAGAAATACTTTGAAGAAGGAACCCTCTCGGAAGATGAAATCCGCCGGGGTTTACTCGAAGGATTGAGGGACAACAAAATTGTTCCGGTACTCTGCGGAAGCGCGGAGCTGAACAACGGGATGACCTCTTTGATCAATTTTATCTCCAACAATGCTCCATCGCCTCTGGCTTACAAAGAAACCGGATTTGATGATGATGATAATGAACTTGAACTGGAGTTCAAGTCGGACGATCCCTGCACCGCCATCGTATTCAAGACCAGTATCGATCAGTTTTCAGGAAAGCTCTCTTTCATCAAGGTGATTTCCGGTACCCTCTCCAGTGACACGGAAGTGATGAATTTCCGGGAACAGAAAAAGGAAAAAATATCCAAGGTATTCAAGGCCAATGGCCGGAAGATTGATGAGGTAAAAGAACTGGTGGCCGGAGATATCGGTATAATCACCAAGGTCGAATCCCTTCACACCAACGACACAATCTGTTCACCCGATCGGATCCTCAAGCTGAAACCCCTGGCGATTCCGCATCCCATATACGCCCTGACCGTCCTCGCCTCCGACAGAAAATCCGAAGACAAACTCAACGACTTTCTGCATCGGATCACCGAGGAAGACCTGACCTTTACCGTCTCCTTCAATCCTGAGACGAAAGAAAGCGTTATCTCCGGAATGGGAGAACTTCATATCAATATGATCCTCGACCGTATCCGGGAGAAACAGAAGCTCAATATCGAAACCCGTACCCCCAAGGTGGCCTATCGGGAAACCATCACAAAATCTTCTAATGCGGAGTACACCCACAAGAAACAGTCCGGCGGACACGGTCAGTTCGGTCGGGTGGTTATCGAGATAATGCCCCTCGAACGGGGAGAAAAATTCTCCTTTGAGAATGCCATCAGGGGCCAGGCTGTTTCTAAAGGTTACATGCCGGGTATCGAAAAGGGCCTGCTCGAAGCAATGGAAGAAGGGTATCTGGCAGGATATCCGATGGTCGATGTTGGGGCAAAGGTTGTCGATGGAAAGGAACATCCCGTTGACAGTTCCGAAATGGCCTTCAAGATGGCTGCAAAAGGAGCTCTCAGATCAGCCCTTGAGAAGGCGGATCCGGTTCTTCTCGAACCGATCATGAAACTCCAGGTCTATATCGATGAACAGTATCTCGGGGACATTCTTTCCGACCTCAGCTCCAAACGGGGACGGGTTCAGGGCCAGGATAATCTCGGCGGAGGAATCATCCAGGTCTACGGTGAGGTGCCCCAGGCTGAAATGCTGCGCTACGCCATCGATTTGAAATCAATTACCTCCGGTACCGGATCATTCGAACTCGAGTTCGACCATTACGAAGCTGTACGGGGTAAGATCGCCGAAGATATCATTGCCAAATCGAAGGAAGCAGCCGAACAGGAATAGCTAATCCCTTTGCATTGAGGCGCTGTCTCAGACAGAGATCTGAAAAAATACAGGGGCTGTCAGTTCTTATGAACCGGCAGCCCCTCTTCTTTCCGGAAGCTATGAAACGATCCGATCAGCTGCGATCATGGATGGGAGTATATTTCATCGCCTCTCTGCGTATGTGTTTGTAAGCCGGGCGCAGTATCCGTCCGCCGTTGATGATCTCTTCGATCCGATGGGCAGCCCACCCCGGCATTCTCGCGACTGCAAAAATAGGGGTGAAGAGATCCATAGGAATATCGAGCATGTGATACACAAAGCCGGAGTAGAAATCAACATTCGCCGAAATCACTTTGTCCGAATTCTTGACCCTCTGGAATATCGCCGGCGTCAGCCGTTCGACGATATCGTAGAGTCTGAACTCCTGCTCATAACCCTTCTCTTCCGCCAGCACTTTGGCTTTTCCCTTCAGCAGGACCGCCCGGGGATCCGAGAGGGTATAGACGGCATGGCCCATCCCGTAGATGAGACCTTTCCGGTCAAAGGCTTCCTTTCTCAGAATCTGTTCTATATAGCCGGCAACCTCTTCTTCATCCTCCCAATCGCCTACATTCTGTTTGAAATTATCGATCATTTCGCGAACCTTGATCGCGGCTCCACCATGTTTGAATCCTTTGAGGGAACCCACCGCCGCCGCTACGGCAGAGTAGGTATCCGTATCGGATGAAGAAACCACATGGATGGAAAAAGCTGAATTATTACCTCCTCCGTGTTCGGCGTGGACTACAAGAGCGAGATCCAGAAGCTCTGCTTCCAGGGCGGTATAGGAACCGTCCGGCCGGATAAGCCGGAGGATGTTTTCGGCTGTACTGAGCTGCGGATCGGGACTGTGTATATAGAGGGTCTTTTTTTCGTGATAATGCATCTTGGCCTGGTAGCCGTAGGCTACGAAGGTGGGAAACCTGGCGATCAGTTCGATGAGTTGTCTGATAACGTTCTCCACCGAGTTGTCCTCCGGGTTTTCATCGTAGGAATAGGATGCCAGAACACTTCGGGCCAGTTTATTCATGATATTGGAACTCGGGGCTGTGAGGATCATATCCTCGGTAAAGCCCGAAGGAAGGGTCCGCATTTCTCCGAGAATGGAGGTAAATTCATTCAGCTCCTGCAGATTCGGAAGCCGCCCGAAAAGGAGCAGATAGATGGTCTCCTCGAAGCCGAAGCGTTTTTCCTTCTGGAATCCGCCGGCTAATTCTTTGAGTTCTATACCCCGGTACCGAAGCCTTCCCTCTACCGGGACTCTTTCCTTTTCATCAACGATATAACCATGCACATCACCGATTTGAGTAAGACCTACAAGAACACCCGTGCCGTCATTGTTTCTGAGTCCCCGTTTGACTTCATACTTTGTATAATATGCCGGATCGATCTGGTTGTTCCTCTCAACCAGCTCTACATACTTATTCATATCGATCCATCTATCCACCTGCATATTTCACCTCCGATCAATTGCGCATGCAAATATTAAGCTTCAGCATTGCATAGATATACACTTTGTTCAATCATTTTCAGCCGTGAAGATCTAGTATGCTGCTTCTTTCTCGAACCAGATCTCGAAAATGGGGTGATTCTTCGCCTCTCCCTTCCGCTGAAAGCTGGTCTCGGGACGCCAGGGTCTCGGCGGTGCAAAACCATCATACGGATTTGAAAGCAGCTCTAACTCCTGGAGCTCCCGAAGAATCTGCCGGGCGTAATCCTCCCAATCGGTGACCGCGTACAGATAACCGCCAGTTTCCAATTTGCGGGCGAGGGTCTGCATGAAGGATTTCTGCAGCAGACGCCGTTTGTGGTGCTTCTTTTTCGGCCAGGGATCGGGGAAAAAAACGTGAAATCCGCATACCGAGGAATCCGGAACCATCCTGTCCAGCACTGTGGCCGCATCCGCGCGAAGGACTTTCAGGTTTTCCAGAGACCTTTCGTGAATTTCGCTGAGGACTTTTCCAACTCCGGGGGGATACACCTCGATACCGATGAAATTGTACTCAGGATACCCCTCGGCCAGTTCAATGGTGGCGTGACCCATTCCAAAGCCGATTTCTATAATGATCGGCCGGGGCTTCGGAAAGATTTTTTTGAGGTCCAGCATGCTATCGGCTGGATCAATCCCGTACAGCGGGACATATGCCTCCAGGGCGTGGGCTGCGCTTTTACTGAGTCTGCCGCTTCGAAGTACATAGCTTCGGATCATCCTTCGCTTTTCGCTCATAACAGGCGCTATCTTAAAAAAATTGGATCTCTATTGCAAGAGTTCCCGAACATAATCAACTACTTCCCCGTTCGAATCGAGCGTGAGCATCTTCGAGGCGTGTTCGGAAGCGAAGCTTGTTTCGATGGTCGATATCGCTGCCCTCACCCGGCCAAGCATTCTGGGATCAACACTGAATATCCGAATTCCGATGCCCATAAAAAAGAGCAGCATATGCCGGTCAGCCACGGCATCACCGCAGACCGACAATGGGCATTCATGATGCAATGCCGCCAGGGCAACATTTTTAAATGCCCGGAGCACCGCCGGATGATAGACACTGTACAGGTCAGCGACATCTTCATTCGTCCGGTCGATTCCCAGAATATACTGGGTCAGATCGTTGGATCCTATACTGAGAAAATCCGCCTCTGCAGCAAGTTCATCCGCCAGCATGACCGCCGAGGGGAGCTCAATCATGGCCCCGAATTTCGGTTTTTTCTGATAGGCCAGTCCTTCCTTTTCCAGTTCCTCCATCGCTTCGCAGGCAATGGCTCGTGCAGCTTCGAAATCATCAAGCCCGGAAATCAGGGGAAACATTATCTTCAGCTCCGTGTCCGTTCCTGCCCGCAGCAGTGCCCTTATCTGGGCTTTGAATACATCGGGATTCTTCAGGGAATAACGGATCGCCCTCAGCCCCATGAAGGGATTGTCCTCCGCTCCTATGGAAGCGGCGGAAAGCATCTTGTCACCTCCGATGTCGAGGGTCCGGAAGTAGATATCTTTCATTTCCCTTATCAGTTTGCTGTAGATGAGCAGCTGCTCTTCTTCGGGCGGAAAATCATTCCTGACCAGGAAAAGGTATTCGCTCCGGTAGAGCCCCACCCCATCGGTCCCAGCCATTCGAGCAGCCTTCACATCGCTGAGGAGGTTGATATTGGCCAGGAGTTGGATATTTTTCGCATCAGCACTGGAACAAAAAATGGATGGAGCTGCTACCGCAGGCTGTTTCGCTTTTTTCATCATCTCGTTCTGCAGGTTGATATACTTATCCGTCACCCCCTCGTCGGGATCAATCATAACCGTTCCCTGAAAGGCGTCAAGAATGAGTATTTTCCGTGACACCCGTTCAAAAAACTCGGGGTCCGTCAGCATGACGGTTGGTATCTCGAGGGATCGGGCAAGGATCGAAATATGACTGGTCTCACCGGAGCCGTATACAACAAAGCCTTCGGTATTCTGGGCTGCCAGTTTCACCAGTTCCGAGGGGAGCAGGTTCCTGGCCACAACGATCTGGCCTGAATAATCCCCCTCCTCCTGTTGAGCCCCCGATAGAAGCCTGAGCAGCCGGTGGCCGAGATCCTTGACATCGTAAATCTTGTCCTGAATGTTCGCATTTTTGCTGTCGATGAACAAGCTCACGTACTCGTTTACCACCTCTACGATCGCCTGGGCCGGAGGAGTACCGGATTTAATTCTGCTGCGCATCATTCCCGAGAACTCTTCATCGCTCAGCATGAGAAGATGGGACCCGAATATGAGGGAACCTGCTTCCGAAAGCTTCTCCTCCATATGAGCCTGCATTTCCTTCAGCTGAGTCGCGGCCATCTCCAGGGCCCATTCGAAATCATCCTCTCCGGTGCGGTACTCCTCTTCTCCCAGCTGCATATAGGGATTGTCTTCCGAATCGCCGCTGATCACCACCGCCTGGCCCATTGCGATACCTGAGGAAGGTGACTGGCCCCGGAAAAAATTTTTTCCTGATGGATCTTCCTGATGAAGAATCTGCTTTACATTGCTTCTCAATTCGAGAAGCATCCGGGCATGTTCCAGAAAGGTGGCGAGCTGGCTGGCAATAGCCGACAGGGCCCGGATATCCCTCTGGGTATAATAATCAGGCTGGCTGTCTTCAAGAACGATCACTCCCAGCTGGCTGCTGGATCTCAGGATAGGCACAGCCAGAAAACTCTCGTATTTTTCCTCGAAAATACCTTCTACATATTTGAAATTTGGATCCTCGGACCCTCTCGGTACGCAGATCGGCCGGGATTCCTTCAAAGAAGTACCGGTGATGCCTTCTCCGATATTCAGCTGAAGACTGCCGATCATGTCCGGATTCAGTCCTACCGTCGCCCGCAGAACGAGCTTATTATTGTTTTTGTCCAGAAGAAATATGGAACATGCCTCGGTCTGCATATGCCGGGATATTATTTTTACCGTCAGGTGCAGGAGACCTTTGATATTGGTGCTTTTCTGAAACAGTCCGGTCAATTCGCCGACATTACAAAGAAGATCAAACGTTTTTTTCCGCATTCCGGCCCTCTCTGCCCTCATTATATCAGAAGCTGTAATTTTTCTCTAATAAATTCCGATTTCTGCTTGAGACTGATGGCTTCCGTGTTCATGAGCAGAAAATTAGGATTTTTTGCATCCAGCCGGACACTGCCTCCGCTCTCCCTTATCAGCCGTATTACCCGGTCGGCGGAGATGATGGAGACTTTGCCGAATTCGACAAAAACCCGGCCCTTCCGCTCCTTCAGTGACCTGATGTAGAGTTTCTTGCAGACGATTCTCAATTCGGCGATGGCCAGGAGACTCTGAACTGCTTCGGGCATGGGCCCGAAACGGTCCGTGAGTTCCCCGTATACCCGCTCCAGATCGGAATCTGTCTCGGTGGCAGCGATCATCTTGTAAATCTCCATCTTTTCCGTTGTATCTTCGATGTAGGTATCCGGGATATACCCGGAATAATCAAGCTCGAGATAAACTTCCGGTGCAGTCTCCTTTTCCTCCTCCTCACTCATGGCAGCCACAGCTTCATCGAGAAGCCTGAGATACATATCGAAACCTACCGAGAGTATTTCGCCGTGCTGCTGCCGGCCGAGAAGATTGCCGGCCCCCCGTACTTCCAGATCCTTCATTGCTATTTTGAAACCTGATCCCAGGTCCGAATAATCGCTGATTATCTGCAAACGCTTCATCGCTATTTCGGAGAGGGCCCGTCTCTCGGGAAAGAGAAGGTAGGCATAGGCGGTCCGGTCCGACCGCCCCACCCTGCCTCTCAGCTGATACAATTGACTGATGCCGTACATATCCGCCCGGTCGATGATAATGGTATTCACGTTGGGGATATCTATTCCGTTTTCAATGATGGTTGTGGCCGTCAGGACCTGAAAAGATCCATGAACGAAGCGATGCATGATATCTTCGAGCTGAGTTCCCGTGAGTTGTCCGTGGGCGGTTTCGATCATCGCTTCAGGAATGATCCTTTCGAGGAACTGTTTCACCTGATTGAGGGTCTCGACCCGATTGTGCAGATAAAAAACCTGTCCTCCCCTTTCTATCTCGAACCTGACCGCTCTGGCCACAAGCTCCTCGTTGAACTCCCGGACAAGAGTTTCAATGGGCCTCCGGTCGATGGGAGGTGTCGTAATGAGGGACATGTCCCTGATTCTCAGGAGGGACATATGGAGTGTACGGGGGATTGGCGTTGCCGAAAGGGTCAGAACATCCACCGAAGCCTTCAGCTCCTTCAGTCTTTCCTTGTCCTTCACACCGAAACGCTGTTCCTCATCTACTACCAGCAGTCCAAGGGTGCGAAAATGTACATCCTTCTGTAGAATCCGATGGGTCCCGATGAGAATGTCCGTGCCTCCTTCCGACACCCTCTGAAGGACCTCACGCTGAACTTTTTTCGGCACAAACCGTGAGATCATGTCTATCCGGACGGGATAACGCTTGAACCGTTCAATGAAATTTTCATAGTGCTGTTCCGCCAGAATTGTCGTTGGGGCAAGGATGGCGACCTGCCTGCCTGAAACAACCGCCTTGAAGGCTGCTCTCATGGCAACTTCCGTTTTTCCGTACCCCACATCGCCGCAGACCAGGCGGTCCATGGGCAGAGGCTTTTCCATGTCTTCCTTCACATCCTCAATCGCCCGCAGCTGATCTTCCGTCTCCTCATAGGGGAATTCCGCCTCGAATTCCACCTGCCAGTCGGTATCATCGGGGAATGCAAAGCCCTTCGCCTTTTTACGGGAGGCGTACAGGCCGATAAGGTGCTCTGCGAGGTCCTCCACCGACTTGCGCACCTTGCTTTTTCTGCGGTCCCAGGATTTCCCGCCCAGAGTATCGAGCCTGGGCACCCTTCCTTCCTGACCAATATATCGCTGAATGAGATTTACCTGTTCGATGGGGATAAAGATATGCTCCTGTCCGGCGTACTCGAGCTGGATATAATCGCGCTCGGTACCGGCGGCTTTTATCCTGTCAATTCCCTTGAACCGTCCGATTCCGTAGTTTACATGTACAACGAGGTCGCCTTCGTTGAGCTCTACGAAGGTATCAATTGCCCTGGTCGAAGCCTTTTTCACTGAAGCCGGAGGGCGTTTCCTCCTGCCGAAGATTTCATTCTCCTGAATGAGCAGTATTTTCAACTCCGGAATGGAGAATCCCGATGAAATGGAACTGGAAATGACCGGGACTTCTAATTCCCTCAACAGGTGAGATATCCGTGCAGCCTGATTATCGGTTTCCGCACAGATGGTCAGGTCATAACCATTTTCCATGAGATTCAGGATTTCATTTTTCAAATACTCAACATTTCCGAAAAAGGACCGGGGCTCCTCATAACCGAAGCGAATCCTCCCTCTGCTGGTATCCCTCAGTACCGGAATGGTAAATGTCCGTCGGTGGGTCCTGCGAAGCTGATTGAAATCATACAGGATCTGCTGAGGCTTCAATGCGGGTATCCTCTGTACCCTCGCTTCCCTATAAAGCTGCTGATATTCCTTTTTAAGGGATTCTCCTGTATTTATAAGCCTGTCATCATGAAGGAAAAACTGGGTTGCCTTATAATCCAGATAGTCTGCCAGACTGGCCTGTTCCCTGCAGGAGGCCGGAAACAGATACACCTCATCTTCACACTCGCCCTCCTCGCTTATCTTCGCGTGAAGATCCAGGGCTTCCGGGAGAAGTCTTTTCAGCGTCCCCTTCGCCTCATCATCCCACACTACTTCCATGGCCGGGTAGATGCGTATCTCCTTAAGTGTTTCGGTGGACTTCTGACTCAGGGGATCAAAAAGTCGAATTTCCTCAATATGGTCCCATTCAAAAACAATTCTCACCGCCTGCTCGAAACCAGGCATGAAAAGGTCCAGGACCTCACCCCTCAGGGCAAACTCTCCGGGCACACTAACTCTCGGAACCCTCAGATATCGGTAGTGCTGGAGTTTCCCGGCCAGATGCAGCGGATCGAACTCATCTCCAGTTCGAAGGATCTGCATCATTGCCCTGATCAGAGAGGGCGGCGGTACCGGTGAAAGAAAGGCCCGGAGCGATGCAACGGCTATGAAAGGCTCACCATCAAGCATCTGAACGAGCTGATGGATTCTGCGGCCGGCACTGCTGAGGGGTGTCCTGCTCCCCGCGTACGGCACTACCTTCCACCAGGGGAAGTGATATGCACGTTCGGTAAAAAGGGAAAGGTCCCTTACAAGCGTTTCGGCTTCCTGTTCGGTAGGCATGATAACAAGGAAGGGGCTCCCGGCGTACCGAAACAGCCTCTCCAGGAGAATGGAAAGGAAAAATCCATCGGCACCTTCAAGTTCAACATCAAAATCCGGCTTTCGGAAGGTTCTGAGAAGCTGAATAAAGGGCTCGTAGGTATCAAGTTTCTTATTCAGTTTATTTTGAAATAATGTTATCATTTTTTTGAACCGAGAATAGAAGAGAGTATGGAGAGACGTATCGTGAAACGCATTCTATTCATTGTTTTAATTCTCTGCTTTTCCGCAGCCGCCCTGTCTGCCGACATGCAGCCGGATTCTGTACAGATCGGCATCCGAGAGGCGGAAAGACAGATCTATTCGGTTGAGTCACCAATCAATCTGCAGGTGAATCTTCACAATCCGACCGCAGCCCCGTATCTCTTTGAACTTGCCGGGAACAAAGTTTTCAATCTGGAGATATCGGTGACGAACCTGTATAATGAAGCCCTCCCGGCGTCGGAAAATTATATCAGAGAGCGCACATCCAATCAACAAGTGTACTACAGAGATATTCGCATCCTGCCCGGAGAAGAGTTCTCCTTTTTCGTTGATGTCCTCGACTTCGTCAGCATCGATGAACCGGGAATCTACTTTATTCAGGCCCGTTTTTTTCCGAATCTTGGAGGTCGGGAAAGTTTGAGTTCCAATACCCTTACGCTCCATGTTCAGCCGGTTACTTCGGATCCGGGGAATATCGATCAGCTTACCGGTATGGAAGTGGATCAGGTACTGAAAAAGCAGCAGCTGCCTCCTGATCAGGTTGTTTCCTACACCATACAAGCGCGTCAGCAGGAAGAATGGGAAAAATTCTTTCTGTATATTGATATCGAAGAACTCATGCTCCAGAACCGGCTCAAAGCCGCCGAATACAGACGAAGTTCCGATGAAGAGCGGGTCCGTATGGTAAACCAGTACCGCGATCTTCTGCAGGCTGAGGAGATTGACAACGATATCCTCATGAAGCCGGTTGATTTCAGTATCGAAAAAACAGAATACACCCGGGAGAATGCTGAAGTGAGGGTCAGCGCGGAATTCCGGTATCCGGATTATTCCGAAGTCCGTCACTATCTTTACTACCTCCACCGTCCGGAAGGGTACTGGACAATATACAAATACCAGGTCATGGGACAGGAAACAAGATAATGAAAACAATTGTAGCGGTGGAGAACCCGGAGATCCAGGAAAAAATAGAACATCACCTCAGACCGCTCGGGTTTGATTTCATATCCTATCAGAACCCGGTCAAGGCTATCGATAACATCGACGAGATTGACCCCGACCTTATTCTGTTCAGCGCGGAGGATTTCCCCCGTCATTGGAAACCTTTTTTGAGCTTTCTGCGTTCAAGGAAAGACCGTGAGGATAGCGTTTTTATCCTTCTCACCGGCAAATCCTTTTCCGAAGAGGAAGCAAGCAAGGCGACAGCCCTGGCTGTGAACGGAATAGTTCACACAGAATTCGAAGAACATGATGTTATTACCCTCCAGGACATACTTGCGCGCTACAATTTGCTTCCCGAGATCAGAAGCGACCGCCGATACCCTGCCTTCTGGATGAAGGAGATCGATCTCGCCTTCACCCACCCTTACAGTTTTTCTCTTATAACCGGAGATTTGACGGATATTTCTCTCGGCGGAATCAGCTTTCTCCCGGATATGCCGCATGTCACCTCCGATATTCTCGAAGGCGAAGAGCTTACCGGCTGCAGCCTCAGTATCGAAGACCAGGTTTTTTCAATCGATATGAAAGTCGTCCGAAACAACAGGATCCTCGCTCTACATTTCATCGATCTCCCTGAAGACATTCACGCAGTTCTGATGGACTACCTCAATAAAATGCGCTACCGCAGCGACTGAAAGGCTCTTGCACTTCTGCCCCCGCTTCTGTAATACTAGAAAGAGGGAGGTAGATGGATGAGTATACGAAAATACCTGGAAACACAAGCACTGCATGAGCTCATTAAGTATGATCCGGATCCGGGCATCAGGAAAAACTCGCTCTCCTTCGTAGGAGCCCTCCGGAAGCACCCATATGATAACGAAAAACTACTGCTGATCACCGATCCTTTCAGCTCCGATACCGAGTTTTACGAATTCCGTATCGCCGATGTGGCCTGTTACGAAGAGCAACCGAGCATTGCCACCGACAGCGGAGAGAACCTCTTTATGGTAAAAATCTGGGTCCAGAAGGGAAGCTTCGGAATACAGTACCACCCTTTTGAAGTCGGCGATACTCTCAGATTCCTCAAAGACAGCGAAGTCCTGCACCAGGTGATGACTGACAGGGAAAACTGACCCTATGAGCTATACCAGCACGGACGAAAATATTCTGAAGTGCTCTCTCTGTCCGAATCACTGCTCCATTCCCGAGGGTGAAAGAGGTATCTGTGACGTGAGGGAGAACCGAAAGGGAGAGCTCTTTCTCCCGTTCTACGGAGTTCTCTCGGCCGTCGCTGATGACCCGATAGAAAAGAAACCTCTCTATCACTTTTATCCGGGATCCAGGATCCTTTCAGTAGGCTTCTACGGATGTTCCTTCCACTGCCCCTTCTGTCAGAACTACCACATCTCCCAGTCTATCCCTTCGACAGCGAAAAAATATACCTCTCCCGAAGAACTTGTTGATTACGCCCTGAAAAACCATGCCTTCGGCATCGCATATACCTACTCGGAACCCACGGTCCATTTTGAATGGATGCTTGAAACCGCTCAGCTGGCCCGTCGGCAGGGCATGAAGAATGTCCTTGTTTCCAACGGATATCTCAACCCGGCACCTGCGGAGGAGCTTCTGCAGGTAATCGACGCTGCAAATATCGACTTGAAATCCATCCGCAGGGAGTTTTACAGGGAAGTGGTCGGAGGAAAACTGGAGCCTGTTCTTGCCTTCCTGCACAAAGCCTCTGAAAAAATCCACCTTGAGATTACCACTCTCGTCATTCCCGGACAAACCGACTCTCATGAAGAAATCGATCAGATCTCTTCCTTCATAGCATCCCTCGATCCGGATATTCCGCTTCATCTTTCCTGTTACTACCCGACGTATAAATACAATATTCCTCCCACCAATCCCGATAAGGTATTTTTTCTTGCCAAACGTGCACAGGAGTATCTCAACTATGTCTACCCGGGGAATGTCGGCCTGGCCGAGGTTGATACCCATTGTCCGGAATGCAATGCAATTCTCATCCGCAGAAGGGGTTACCTCGTCGAAAAGCCGGGTATCCGGGACGGTCGATGCAGCCGCTGCGGCCACGGAATCAGTTTTCCGTTATAAATAAATTAGAACTGAATAGTTGACATAAATTATACTATTGTGTATAGTACGCATCGTTGCATTCCCCTGTAGCTCAGTCGGTAGAGCGGGTGGCTGTTAACCACCATGTCGGCAGTTCGAGTCTGTCCGGGGGAGCAAAAAAGACCGGGGTCCTGAGACTCCGGTCTTTTTTTCACTTCTGGTTCCGCTGCAGTGGTCTGCTTCCGCTGCACTGTCCGCTGGTGGATCAGTAGATATGGTGGATCAGTAGATATATTGAAATCCGGCAGCAACGGCAATCCCGTCGATATAGTCAGAATCCTGCCTCCAGACTGATTTTTCCCGGCTCCATGAAAAGGTATCCCTACTCTCACCCGCGTTCATGGTGAGAAATCCGTTCAGGGTAAATCCCTGAAATACATTCCAGCTGCTCCCGGCTGTTATC
>Ga0272441_10001552_pt1 | contig 48809 bp, 34 predicted proteins | sample SSMProp6N_FD_193582 | JGI IMG/M metagenome (GOLD analysis project Ga0272441, IMG submission 193582) | Marine sediment archaeal communities from Little Sippewissett salt marsh, Falmouth, MA, United States - SSM-Prop-6N | ecosystem: Environmental > Aquatic > Marine > Wetlands > Sediment ... | reverse complement strand
TTCGCACAACTGCTTGTTTAATTGTCTGCGTCTCGATGTTACTGCTGACATCGTCATTGCTTCTGGCCGACGTACCGCATTTCATTAATTATCAGGGGCGGCTCACTGATGCTGCCGGTCAGCCGGTGTCTGACGGCCCCTACCAGGTCAATTTCAAGATTTATGGTTCAGAGTCGGGTCAGGATTCACTGTGGTGGTCCGGATTTCAGTCAGTCCAGGTGACAGATGGACTGTTTGAATATCAGCTGGGATCAAACACGCCGATACCGGCCGATTTTTTCGGCCCGGGTTCGGATCCTTTTTTGGGAATAATTATCGACACCGATCCGGAAATCACGCCGAGAACCCATTTAACTTCTGTCGCTTTCGCGTTCTATTCTGGATACTCGGATACTGCTTTTGTCTCTCAGGATTTAACCTGCACCGGATGTATCACTTCAGATCATATCGCCACAAACGCAGTCAGCAGCCCGCAAATTCTTAATAATTCGATAACGGAACAGGATATCGGTGCCAGCGCAGTAACTTCTAACGAAATATTAGATGGAACCATTGAGCTAATTGACCTTGGTCAAAACGGCGCGAGTTCGGGTCAGATTATGAAATGGAACGGTACAGCCTGGGATGTTGCCGATGACGAAACCGGCAGCGGCGGTGATCCTAATGGCTGGGTCGATGATGGTGATATCGTAAGGTTGGAAACAGCTAATGACTCGGTTGGTATTGGCACCACGACCCCGACTGAAAAACTGGAAGTTGCCGGAGGATTAAGAGTAACCGGCAAAGCCAATATTGGTACAGGTAACACAAATCCGGGTACCGAAGCCTTTGTTGCCGGTGCGAACAATCAGGCCAATAGCAATTACACTACGGTTGGCGGTGGATCAGGAAACAATGTCTCAGGGAACTACAGCACTATAGCGGGCGGTCAGAACAACGGTACCGGTGGCTATTACAACGCGATTGGCGGCGGAAGCAACAATCGCACTGCCGGGCTGTACAGCTGCGTACCGGGCGGTCAACACAATCGCGCAGGCGGGGCTTACTCGTTTACGACAGGTTATGCTGACACCGTCTTGGCCGAGTATTCCTACCTCTTCGGGATTGATTCTGATCTCGATACTGATTCCACCTTCATGGTCGATCTGCCCCATATCCGCTTCGGTGATGCGTCCACGGGTTACGAGTTTCCGGAAGAAGACGGAGATGCCGACCAGGTGATGGTAACCGACGGTTCCGGTCAGTTGAGCTGGAGCGATGTCTCCGGTGGATCGAATTGGACAGTAATCGATTCGGTGCTCTACACCAACAATAAATGGGGATTGGCACGAGGTAATTCCGGTAACTTCGTTTACGGAGCCAGTTCTTATGGACATGTTAATGTCGGTGTGAACTGCACAACCGGTACGTCCGGAAGTGACAGGATTTATTGTACGGTTAGTGGGGGTACCGGTAATAAAGCAAGTTATGATTTTTGTGTTGTTGGCGGCGGATACCATAATGTGGCCAGTGGTAATCGATCTACCGTATGTGGTGGCGAAAACAACTCTGCCACCGGCTACGCAAGCATGGTCGGCGCCGGAAGGTACAACTTAGCACACGGCGAGTATTCGGTGATAGCCGGAGGTGGCGGCGACAATGAGGCTGATACAAACTCAGCAGGTGGCAATGGCTCAGTAATAAGTGGCGGAGCTCGCAACATCGCCAACGGCGTTTTTTCGGTCGTGGGCGGAGGCATTAGCAATACGGCCGGCTATCATTACTCGACCGTGGGTGGAGGATGGGACAACACGGCCAACGGCAATTATTCGACCACGGGCGGAGGGTATGAAAACGGAGCCGGCGGCACATACTCGACCGTTGGTGGTGGGTATCAAAACGAAGCGAATGGGGAATATGCTGCTGTCCCCGGCGGCTATTTCAACAGTGCCGCCGATTATTCCTTTGCCGCAGGAATGCGGGCCAAGGCCGTGCACGATGGCGCCTTTGTCTGGGCCGATCACACCAATACTGATTTCTCATCAACTGCCAGCGATCAATTCCTTATCCGTGCCAATGGTGGTGTTGGCATTGGAACCAACAGCCCAACCGAGCAACTTCATGTAAATGGTTCAATCAGAATGGTTGATGGCAACGAAGCGGCCGGTTATGTTATGACCTCCGATGCCAATGGTGTTGGTTCATGGCAGCCCGGTGGGGCAGGCGATATCACGGAAGTCACCGCCGGAAGCGGCCTGTCAGGTGGCGGCACTTCGGGAGCGGTGACACTGAACGTGGCCACCGACGGTGTCACGGCCACCCACATTGCCACCGATGCGGTCGGGGCTGCAGAACTGGCCACCAACTCTGTCTATTCCGGCGATATTGTCGACGGTGAGATAACCGATGCCGACATCAGCTCCACGGCTGCCATACAGGCCTCAAAGATTGCCGATACGGCAGCTACCCTGGGTCAGGACAACCACTTCACGGCCGACAATTACTTTGACGCCGGTTCGTCGCTTCGGGTTGGCGACAGCACCATAGTCATTAACGACTACGGCGTGCGCATCGGTGACGGTGGTGCCGCGTCATCATCAACGAACATACTGCTTGACCTAAGTAGGAGTTTCCACGATAATTCCACACTATGCATTGGCTCATATAAGTACCTTATTAACACCGGGTCTTACGCTCTTAGGGGGTCTTATAATCGTGTCGGAAATCAGTCTACACAGGGAAACGGCACTGTGACCGGCGCTTATTATAACGTTGGGCATTATCAAGGCGGCTCCGGTACAGCTAGAGGAATCTACGTAAACGTAGACAACAATACAAGCAGCTCGAGCGACCGGTATGGCTTTTACGCATATGTTGGTGAATCCACCAATAGTGGCGGCACTTCATACGGTTTGGACGCAATTGCCTTTGGTGGAGAGACCGCGTACGGTGTGTTCGCATACGCCGGTTACGCTTCAACAAACTACGCCGGCTATTTTAACGGGGATGCTCATGTTAACGGGACGTTGAGTAAGTCGGGCGGCTCATTCAAGATTGACCACCCGGTCTACCCGGAGCAGAAGTACCTGCAGCACAGCTTTGTCGAGTCACCTGATATGATGAACATTTACAACGGTAACGTGATTCTGGATGCCGACGGTTCGGCAATTGTTACCATGCCGGACTACTTCGAAGCGCTCAACATGGAATTTCGGTATCAACTGACCTGCATCGGCGGTTTTGCGCCGGTCTACGTGGCCGAGGAGATTTCCGGTAACCATTTCCGTATTGCCGGCGGCGAACCGGGCATGAAAGTAAGCTGGCAGGTGACCGGTATCCGCAACGACAAGTGGGCGCAGGCCAACCGTATTAAGGTCGAAGTCGACAAGCCGGAAGCCGAGGTTGGCACTTACCTGCATCCGGAAGTGCACGACCAGCCGATAGAGAAGCATGTCAACTACGAGCAGATAAAAGACGGTCTGGACCGGGCCGAAGGAAGAGGTGAGTTCCATGAAGACTAAGAAAAGCGTGACATCTCTGGCCCTGGTACTCTGCCTGTTGCTGATTGCAAGCTCGGCCCTGGCCGGCGACAAGGCTGGCGAAGAAATCAACTGGCAGGTGATCTCCGGAGGCGGCAGTATGAATGGTACATCCGCCAACTATATTCTGAGCAGCACACTTGGTCAGGCGGCAACCGGTTCCGGGAGTTCTCAATCTTATGCCGTCCTTCATGGTTTCTGGCAGGACTTTGACGGTGGTGGTGGCGGCAATTGTTGTATGGACTGGGGGCTTCCCGGTGATGCCAATGATGACATAGCGATTAACTTATTAGATATTCTGGATATTATCGCATATGTCTATCAGGATCCGATTGGTGATCCGCCGAATCCTCATGGCTGCGATGCATTGCTTGATTGTAACGGTGATGGTACGGACGTGGACAATCCGATTATCAACCTATTGGATATTCTGGCCATGATTGAGCATGTTTATCAGGAACCGGTTGGTGAACCGGCCATGTGTTGTCCGCCGGGGTGTCAGGTGCCATAGGATATGTAGAAGTTGTAATCTGAAGATGCAAGGACGGTCAGTAATGGCCGTCCCTTGATTTTGTGTCCATCCTGTGACCATTGATGGCAAAAACAGCGCTAAACAGCCAAAACCAGACAAAAGAATACAAAAAAACGAAATCGTTGTGATCCTTGTGGTTGCGATGTATTTCGTTGTGGTTTAATGCCTTATAAAAATATACCTTGGAGAATCCCTGCCTCTCCGCCATATAGCGACACATGGCGATGTGTTTAGGCCTTCGGTTTACCATGTAGCGACACATAGCGATGTGTTTAGACCTTCGGTTTGCCCGATCTGGCATTTTCTCAGAGTAACCTGACATTGATTCCTCATTTATTGGTCTGCCATGTAGCGACACATAGCGATGTGTTTAGACCTTCGGTTTGCCCGATCTGGCATTTTCTCAGAGTAACCTGACATTGATTTCTCATTTATTGGTCTGCCATGTAGCGACACATAGCGATGTGTTTAGACCTTCGGTTTGCCCTATCTGACAGTGTCTCAGAGTACCCTGACATTGATTTCTCATTGATATGGTATGCTTGAAGATTGGTTGTTCAGTCCGAATATTGCTTGCAGGAATCGGTAAATTCAGCTAATTTAATCAGCGATGATTGAAACTCGGGGGTGAAACGGGTGGGGTGGACCGGCACGTCCCCGAACACAACGGTGGCATCACGTTATGAAAAATCGAGCTCCTCGAAACCGAACGCTGACTTGTACTGAAGCCGAACTGGCGCTATTATCGAAATCCTTATGTCGGCTTTCCGCTCTGTCGAATGTCATGTCAATCACCGACACGATTGTGCACCAGGATTATTTTGAGGCGGAGGGCTTTTTGCCTGACGGTTTTGTCGACCTGCTGGTTCTTGATCCACCATACAATCTAACCAAAAACTACAATGGTCGGGTGTTTCGGTCGAAACAGGCCGAGGAATATTCGATTTGGTTTGAGGAGATAATAAGTTCTTTACGGCGTCTGTTGCGCCCACAGGCATCGGTATATGTCTGCAGTGACTGGAAAACCTCCAATCTGGTGTTTCCAGTGCTGGATCGTCATTTCAGGGTTCGCAATAGAATCACGTGGGAACGCGAGAAGGGGCGCGGGGCGAAATCGAACTGGAAGAATAACGCCGAAGATATCTGGTATTGCACGTGTGGTGATGACTACCATTTCAACGTGGATGCCGTGAAACTGAAGCGACGGGTGATTGCGCCGTATCGACTGGGTGACGGCACTCCGAAGGATTGGGAAGAGTCCGGGAACGGAAATTACCGCCTGACCCACCCGTCGAATATCTGGACCGATATTACAATACCATTCTGGTCGATGCCGGAAAACACCGACCACCCGACGCAAAAGCCGGAGAAACTGATTGCGAAGCTGATCCTGGCCAGCACCCGCCCCGGGGATTTTGTCTTTGATCCGTTTTTGGGGAGCGGGACAACGGCGGTGGTGGCCAGTAAGCTCAACCGTCGTTTCTGCGGAATCGAGCTTAATCGCGACTATTGTTGCTGGGCCGCCAAGCGCCTGAAGCTGGCGCGGGAAAACAACTCTATCCAGGGGTATGCGGAGGGTGTTTTCTGGGAAAGAAACAGCCTCAATGACCGGAAATCGGGAAAAGACCATCCGGGCATCGAAACACAATGCACTGAGCCTGTTTGATTCGCAATCCACTCAAATAATGCATACCTGATTACGCGGTTAGTACAATTCCGCTTTCCTGTCGACACCATCTTTTTGAAAAATACAGTAGTCTTTAATTGTTGATCTTATGCATTGGCAGACTTCTTCCAAGCGTATTCCATGAATATCACATAGTGCAATTGAATGTTCTATCCCGGCATTATTTAAATAATATTAGTGCGGAGTGTTTTATGTTGACAAATATAGTATACTTTTAAGATAATGTCGGCGATATTACTATTTAACTAATGCACCACGTATCGGAGGAGGAAGTTCCATGCGGAAAAACTGGTTAGTGCTTCTGGCCATGATTGTCCTGGCGGCAATATTCTTTGTCGGTTGCGGCGATGATGATGAAACAATCACCGAGGCTGTCACCCCGGCTACATTTACCAATGGCGACATATACATCGATAATAGTTACTACGGCCTGTATTTCTACATTTACACATTTGTTCACGGCGGCGCCAATCCAACCATGGACTCGCTCAAGGTAGATACCATGCTGGCGGGGGTAAGCATCAGTTACTACTGGAATTACGCCGACCCGTACTGGTATTTTGAATATTATGAAAATGATACTCCTTCCGATTATGAGTCCGGCGACGATATCACGATTACGATGTACGGGAGTGGACGTAGTAGCGCGTGTACTATTTCCCTGTTGGATTACTCCGATGATCAGACATCAATCATATCGCCGGATTATAATGAGACCGTGGATACAAACTCCACCGTGGAGATTGTCTGGGAAGATGTCGACAATGCCGAATTCTATGCTCTTTATCTGGAACGGCGCTGGGATTCATCCGGCACTTACGTATATGAATATACTTACACGTATTCCGATGATACCACCTTCACCATGCCGGCGCGTTTCACCGATACCACGGTCGACTACTTTTATGTCTATGTGCAACCGACCTGCGGGCCCAATCCGCAATCGTACAGCGGCAACTGGACCGGAACCCTTACCACCGGTGTGTTGTACAGCTATGCCGAATATGACTATCTCAGGGTCTATGTGGAGCCGGAAGGACCGCCACCGCCAGCGAAAGTCAATCGAATTTCGAAAGAAGATGACGTCGCACCAAGTATCACGCCACGTGAAATTATGCAGGGATTATACGGGCTGAAGTAAAAGAGGTTATATTATTGACGCCGGCCGATCATGTTGGTCGGCGCTGATTGGTATATAATTGCAAAACGGCTGTCGTTATGAAACGACAGCCGTTTAGTATCAATGAAATACTGATATTCGGTCATATTCTTTGTTTTTTTGCAAAAGGTTTGAAGACCGATAAGTACAGCGCGAACAACAATGTTCCCAGTTGTATCATCCCGCCGTACAGATTCATCTGCCGATAGGATACATATTCCTGATTATCCAGTGCCGCGAGTCCGAGTTCAAGTGATAGCGGGGGTTGGGCATTCATCCAAGCCCCGAGCCAGAACGTGCCGAAAATAATTCCGATGATGGTGATAATCCATTTGATTACAATCCACCGATGACGGAAAAATCCCCAGGGGGTAAATACGGCATACAGAATTCCCGTCAGCAAACATCCCATGGCACCCGGAATGATTATGAAATCATCAATAAATTTCAGAGCGCGATCTATCCCATAATGCTCGCCATCGGAGCCGGCAGTTAGCATCGTCTGCATCATCAATAAGGCGACTGCTCCGGCAATCCATAGTCCGGCCATGAAGATATGTCCCATTTTCAGCCAGCGTTTTCCGGTCAAATTAAATCGCATGATCGTTCTTCTTTCTCCAATAGACTACGGTGACCAGAGGTATCGTTTCAGGTCGATCCGGCCGGCTTCATCGAATGTCACGCCCTCGTCGATCAGCATCGCCCGTTGCAGTTCATAGCCCTGTCCCGGTTTCAGGCCGATTTGCCCTTTGCTGTTGATCACTCGATGCCAGGGGAGGTGGTATTTGTCGGTCGAGGAGTGCAACACCCGGACCACCTGGCGGGCGGCGCGGGGGTTGCCGGCATGGGTGGCGATCTGTCCGTAGGTGGCCACCTGTCCGGGCGGGATGGTGGCGATCAGTTTTCGCACCCGTTCGGTGAATGACATGTCATGATGATCGGTCATGGACAAGTATGCGGTACGTTTTTCGTATTTTCAAGTGTTTTTGACGGTTATTGTCAGAGTGTCTGATTCAAATAAGGCCGGAAAGCGTTGCGGGACAGGGGTATGGGTGTGTTGTGCGAAGATTGAGCAGGGTTCATTTGAGGTTATTAATTTCCCCTTTTGTGCCGATAATAGGAGTAATAGTCATGGCGGCGCTATCGCGCCCCATCAAAACAGTCATTTTTATTTAGACCGATCAGCATCGACACCGCACCTGGGAATGGTGGAGGAAGATTCAGATGAATGAACGCAGGCAACACAGCCGCAAACGGATTAATTCCTACATTGCGGTCTATGAGCGTAAGACGGACGATCATCTCGGATGCCTGGTGGATATGACCCCGAGCGGCATCAAGCTGATGAGCAATCGTTCGTTTGATCAGGGGAGTACCATTTCACTTCGGATGGAAATTCCGTTTGAAATCAAGGGCGGAAAGAATATCCACATTGATGCCCTGTGCAAATGGTGCAACAGCAAGAACTACCCGGATTTGTATGAAATCGGTTTCCAGTTCCAAAACGTTGCCCCTGAGACCGAGGAAATCATTCAACATTTGATCGTCAGCCCGCTTTTCAAGGAAACGCTGAAATTCGCCGCTTCGTGAGCGTCGCGGACAATTAACATTTTCGCCTGTCGTCGCGCGCGGTCTTCGCGGGTGTCGGCCGGCAATATGTACATCGAGCACTCTGTCACCGTATACCGCCGGTATTTGGTGAACCGGATATAAAAAGAACAGAGAGCCGTATGATCGGCTCTCTGTTTTTGTCAATGCTGTGCACTAATCAGTAATACTACGGTACAAGGCATCCCGGGGGACAGCAAAGCACCGGATCACCGACCGGCTCCTGATAGACATGGGCAATCAGGGCCAGAATATCAAGCAGGTTGATGGTTGGGTTGTTAACGTCCGGTCCATCACCATTCACATCAAGCAAGGCATTACAGCCATCCGGATTCGGCGGGTCTCCAACCGGCTCCTGATAGACAAAGGCGATGACCTGCAGGATATCGAGCAGGTTGATGGCATCGTCGCTGTTGGCATCACCGGCCAGGCCGTGGGCCAGACAGCAATTCTCAATAGTCGGGCCGTTGGCGATCATTCCGGCGGTGGTGCTGATAACGTGGCATGTCAAAACCACATTAGATTCATTTGGCTCCACCAAAATGGTATCGCAGGAATCCACTTCCGGGGTGGCGTTGTTTTTCCAGGCCACGCAGAAGTAGGTGTCTTCATCACCGCCCACTTCCTGCCAGTATGTTCCGACTGCGGAATCGATCGGGCTGACGTCGGGATTATCGTGGCAGGTGCCCTTCTCCAGTCCGGTGCAGGCGTCGCGCATGATGTAGTACAGGAACATGCTGTCGGACGGTTGATCGATCGGGGTGACAATAATTGTCGGCCCCACCCACTGCACGTCGAGTTCCAGCGGTTCTCCATCATCGTCCATCACCAGGGAGTCGGTTGCACTTAGTTTGACATTGGCATCCTTGTCCGTCCAGCCGGAGACATCCATAATCCGGCAGTACCGTGGCGCCAGTTCATGCCAGATGGTGCCGGTGGGATCTCCATCCGGGGGAATGTAGCCGTCGCGGTTGTCGAATTTGTAATTGCCTTCCGGAAGCGGTTCCGGCGGTTCCGGCTTAATTTCCCAGGCGACCACATCGGTTTCGAAGGCCTCGACGTGATATTCCTCATGAGTCAGTGTGGCGGCATTCCAGAGGATGATGGTGTCGCAGAAATCGATGACGCCGTCGGGTTGGAGCGGGCCGGGTCCGTCCGGATCGGTGTCGGTCCATTCGGATAGAAAGTAGGTGGCCGGGTAGCACTGTTGCAGACGGGTATCGACCCAGTAGGTGCTGTCGACATCCGACATCGGATCGACATCGGGGTTCTCTTCACCGGGATAGGCCCAGTAATCGAGGTACAGCGTGTCATCGGGGTTGGTGACGCGGGTGACGGTGATGGTGGGACCGACCCATCGCACGTGGAATAGTCTCTCGTTGGAAGGACTACCACTCTCGACAATCTTGATATAATCGCAACTGTCGAGTTTGCCGGAATTGTTGTCGAACCAGTCGGTCAGGTTCCAGTTGGTGCAGTAGTTGGGCCAGAGTTCGTGCCAGGTCGAGCCGCCGGGATTGCCATCGGTCGGTTTGTAACCGTTGGTATTGTGGAGATTGATTTCCCCTTCCGGAAGCGGTGTCGGCGGTGTCGGCGGAAGCGGATTTTCCAGTGGTGGCCAGGTGAAGATATTGTGATTGGCGATCCACTGTTTGGCGACGTCGACATGGGTTTGCAATGTTGCCAGCCCGGTTTTGGAGGTGGAGAATATCTTGACGAACAGCAGGGTGTCCATCCAGTCGATATCAAATTCACCGTATACCGCAACCATGTTCAGATCCTGGTAGAGCGAGTCCTCCAGGGCCGGATTGGTTGACTGCCATTTTTCATAGCCGCCGAACCCGACCATTTTTTGGTACAATTGAGAGGCCACGAAATTGCCGGTGGGCTCAACCCAGTCGGGATTGATATGGGTCCAGATACCCCTGATATCCGGGAAGCTGTCGATATTGTAGGCATTGGCATTGGTATGTGGTAGCCTGGTTCCAGCGTAATACGAGAAACCGCCATAGCGTTCATCGGCCAGAATGCAATCGTTGTTGACGATACTATCCGCGCCGTATTCGCCGCCGAAGCAGTACATCATCTGACGGGAGGCATCCCAGTCGGAACCGTTCTCAACACCGGAGTCGGAGGGAATATCCCAGTCCATCAGTTCGCCGATAAAGACATTTTCGATCATGCGTTTGACGCCATTGGGATAAATCCTGATGCGTTGTACCATAAAGCTACAAGTATCGGGATGGCTGGGGGCGAATACCTCGCTTTCAAATGCCAGCAGGGAATCACGAGATAGAATGACTCCGGAGTTGGCGTACTGGTAATCGGCATTGGAGGAATCGACCATCAGGCCTTCAATTGGGCGAAGCCCCTGATCATCCAGCCAGTTGGCAGTAAAGATGGATGTTGCCAGGACGGTATCGCCGTCATCGTTGAGCCGGAGCACAAACGGGGCGGCCTCATACAGATAGCAGGCGATGTCGTCATCGCCGCCGGTGGCATTATTGGTCGTATCGCAGTCTTCATAGAACTGCATATTGCCCCAGTCGTTGGCGTTTACTCCCGGATTGCCGTTATTGCCCAGCAGACCGACATTGCTGACATAGAGCGGCTTGCAGGCGGTGTGAATGACGGCATATTCCGGTCGTTGCACGGTATCGGCCACGATCAGATCGATCATAAAGGAATCAGGCGAGCTCGGCGAATCCGATTCGAAAATAAGCATACCGCTAACGCCGATGCCGTCATCCGTCAAAAGGCCATTCATATTCAGATTGACGGTCATATTTTCAAAATTGGGTTCCAGATGCGAAACATCGGTGACTTCGGGGGAATAATTAAGCCATCCGTGAGGGCAATCCAGTTCCACAATTGTAATAGACGAAATATGTAACGGTGCGTTTCCGATGTTTTCCAGCCGAATGGTGGTATCAAGTTGAATCCCGGGTTTGGTCCAGGTCGGATCGGTGATGATACTGGGGGTGATTACCAGGACCGGGTTCGGGACCGGTTCCACGCAGGGAACCCGGAACCATTTCACCGGGTTGGTGGTCCATATGCCGGCATCCTGAACCGCACCGCCGGGGTGCTTGTCGTTGATATACATGACATCAAGGTAGTAATTACCGGTATATTCACCCGACGGGTCGATAATCGGCACACCGCTGAAGTCACCCGTGGTCACTTGCATTCCGAAGCGTGACATCGACGGCCACATATCGGAATCGCATTCGAGCGTTCCGCCCAGAGACGGGGCGGAGTCGCACTGCGCGGTATAGGAATTGGTCAGGTTGCGTGCGATATCCCAGTTTAGACCATCATTATCGGAAATCGAGATAAACAGTTCACCATTGGCCGTTCCGGACGCTTCGCTGTTAACGAATGCCCGGTTGTGGCAGTCGTCGTCGATACCGTTGTCGATATCGTTATACTGGACTAACAAGGTATAGAGTTTACCGTCGCACTCGGAGATCTGCATTTTGACAATGCTCATCTCGTTCCAGGCACCGCCATGACACCGTGTCGCCGGGGATGCGGGTAAATCCCAGTTGGCATCCTTGATAACACGGATTGACTGGCCTTCGGCCCAGTGGAAGAGACGGCAACCGTAGAAATGCTGGAAGAAACCGGCACTGGTTTCGCGGGCATCATAGATAATATGCAGGCGATCTTCGGTGTCGATCAGTGCGGAGATATCTCCGTGCAATGCCCAGTCAACGCGCGACGAATCCCATCCGGTGACATTGATATTGGGGCCGAACGACTGTCCCATGTTGGTCGACATGCGATAGAACAGATCGTTGGTTCGCTGGAGTCCGAGAGTGGTCGACTCGGTGCTTCCGGGATTGTCGAAGTCCGGATTAGCCGCCCATATCACCGCCACTTTCTCTGAGACGCGCGATGCGGTCACGGTTCCGGTGATACAGGAGACGGTATCGATCACAATCGGCGGATCATCCCACACACCCACTTCATATCCTCCGACACGGCGGAAATAGTGCAGTTTCTGGGGGTTGATACCGTCGAGGGTTTCTTCGGCCACCACGTGACAGACGGTATCATTGCCGATAACCTGCCATTCCATGCTCGGCCAGATAAACTGGCTGGTGTCAGATGCGTCGAAATCCATGACCTCGGTCGGAATCCGACTCTGGTTGGGTGAGAAGAAACCGCCCAGTACGGAAAAGTCGGGCCAGACCGTGGAGGCATAGCCGGCGCCTTCGTTATGGTGGCAGACGCAGATTACGCGTCCGTCTTCGCCGACATCCAGTCCCACGTATCCGGAGTAGTTTACGCCACCACCGAGCCTCGGGTGAACGTCAGTGCCGCCATCAGGGCCTTTGAAGACCAGATCGGCGGCCGTGGCATCCCAGGCCTCATAGGCGGTTCCACGGTCACTGCCCAGATTATATTCCGACTGAACCATCCAATCGAAATGGACATCCTGGGTTCCGCGCCAGTCAACCTGCCGACCCATGCGGCAGTTGTGCTGGTAATCGTAGGTGGTGCTACCGATAATCAGTCCCGGAGACAGCGAAGCGCCGAAAGCATCGGCCCCGAGGCTGACAGTTGCATCATCACGTCCCGGCGCGATGTAATTTTGAATTTTCTCAGCACCGACCAGTTTTATTAACGGGGCGTCGCCGATTTTTGCTTGATCAGTCGCTTTGTTTTTTTCCTGTTTGACCATACCATAGGAGGCTGAGGTCGCCAGCAGAATGGCCATTATCAGTACTACCCCCTTAAATCGAGAGCCTTTTTCTCGTAACATAGATTCTCTCCATTGTGGAAAATTACATACCCTTTTGTTCACATGTGAAGAAATGATGATCAGATGTCTGCCGCGAAAGGCCTGCAATACATTGCGCACCGCCGACCGCATTAAGGCTTGTCACCATAGACAGCCCTGATTCATGATATGGATATGGCTTAAAAGAATTAAGAAATGTGCCGCTCAGCACCTTTTCCACATCCAAGATACAACAATCCGTGTTTTTGTCAATATTTTAATATTGCGGAAATACGGGAAAGGGAGAAAAAAACAGAGAGCCGAATTAACGGCTCTCTGTATGTGTTAATGCTGCGTACTGTCGGTAATATTACGGTACAATGCATCCCGGAGGACAGCAAAGGACCGGATCACCGATCGGCTCCTGATAGACATGGGCAATCAGGGCCAGAATATCAAGCAGGTTGATGACTGGAGCATCAACATCCGTTCCATCGCCATTGGCATCGAGCAAGGCATTACATCCATTCGGATTCGGTGGATCTCCAACCGGCTCCTGATAGACAAATGCAATCACTTGCAGGATGTCGAGCAGGTTAATGGCACCGTCGCTGTTGGCATCGCCGGCAATTCCGTGTGCGATACAGCAGTTCGGGATTTCTTCCAGTGGCGGCCAGGTGAACAGACCCTGTGCCGAGATCCAGGAGTGAGCCAGATCAACATCGGTCTGAAGATCGCCAAGTCCGGTCTTGGAAGTCGTGAATATCTTCATGAAAACCAAGGTGTCGTTCTTGCCGAGGTCAAACTGTCCGAAGACGGCGACCATATTCAGATCCTGATAGAGCGAATCCTCCAACGCCGGGTTGGTTGACTGCCATTTCTCGTAGCCACCAAAAGCGGCCATCTTTTTGTATACCTGTCCGGGCACGAAGCCACCGCTCGGCTCAATCCAGTCGGGATTGATATGGGTCCAGATACCGCGAATATCCGGGAAACTATCGGTATTATAAGCGGCCGGATTGTAGTGCGGTTTACGGTAACCGGCATAATAGGCGAAACCGCCATGGCGCAGGTCGGCCAGAATACAATCGTTGTTAACGATACTGTCCGGACCGTATTCGCCGCCGTAGCAGTACATCATCTGGCGAGTGGCATCCCAGTCGGAACCGTTCTCAACGCCAGAGTCGGACGGGATATCCCAATCCATGAATTCACCGATGAAGAGGCCGTCATAGCCCTGATCGGTGTTGGAGTACACTTTCAGCTCCTGAACCATAAAGCCGCAGTTACCCGCGTCTGACGGGGCCCAGATATTGCTTTCGAGCGCAATCGAGGAGTCCCTGGTCAGGAACCTGCCGGTTGAGGCCACCATGAAGGAACCACCGCCGGAATCAACTGTGAGGCCTTCCTGAGGACGGAAGCCGTCAGTCGACAGCCAGCCGGCATCAAAAATGGCCGTTGACAGCAGGGTGTCACCTCCATCCAGGCGGAGAATGAACGGTGCGCTTTCATAGAGATAGCAAGCGATGTCATCATCGCCACTGGAGGCATTATTGGTCGTATCGCAGTCTTCATAGAACTGCATATTGCCCCAGTCGTTACCGTCATAGCCCGGGAGACCGCTGTTACCCATCTGTGCCACGTTGCTGACGTAGACCGGTTTGCAGGTCGTGTGGATGGTGGCGTATTCCGGCCGTTGCACGGTATCGGCCACGATCAGGTTGACTTCCAACGTGTCAGGTGACGTTGGTGAATCAGAATCGAAAATAATCAATCCGCTGACACCAACTCCATCGTCAGTAATGACACCGCCGAAGTTCATCTGCACGGTCAGGTCGTCATAGTTCGGGTCACTTTCGGAAATCGATGTAATTTCCGGAGTGTAGTTCAGCCATCCGGTATATCCGGCGGTCAGTTCGACCACGGTCGTGGCGGATATATTGAGTGGCGCGTTACCGATATTTTCCAGCCTGACAGTAGTGTCGAGTTGGATCGTGGGTTTGGTCCAGGTCGGGTCGGTGATGACACTGGGGGTGAAGACCAGAACCGGGTTCGGGACCGGTTCCACGCAGGGAACCCGGAACCATTTCACCGGGTTGGTGGTCCACACGCCGGCATCCTGAACCGCACCGCCGGGGTGCTTGTCATTGATGTACATGACATCAAGATAGAAATTACCGGTATATTCGCCCGACGGATCGACAATCGGAACACCACTGAAGTCACCAGTGGTCACTTCCATTCCGAAGCGTGACATCGACGGCCACATATCAGCGTCACATTCTAATGTACCGCCCAGAGACGGGGCGGAGTCGCACTGCGCGGTATATGAATTGGTCAGGTTGCGCGCAATATCCCAGTTCAAACCGTCATTGCTGGAAACCGAGATATACAGTTCGCCATTAGCCGTTCCTGACGCTTCGCTGTTAACGAAAGCCCGGTTGTGGCAGTCATCGTCGATACCGTTATAAATATCATTGAACTGGACAAACAGGGCATAGAGTTTGTCGTCGCACTCGGAGATCTGCATTTTGACAATGCTCATCTCGTTCCAGGCACCGCCGTGACACCATGTTGCCGGTGATGGCGGCGGATCCCAGTTGGCGTCCTTGATAACACGGATTGACTGGCCTTCGGCCCAGTGGAAGAGACGGCAACCGTAGAAGTGCTGGAAGAAACCGGCACTGGTTTCGCGAGCATCATAAATAATATGCAGGCGATCTTCGGTGTCGATCAGCGCGGAGATGTCTCCGTGCAATGCCCAGTCAACCTTTGATGAGTCCCATCCGGTGACATTGATATTGGGGCCGAATGACTGTCCCATGTTGGTCGACATGCGATAGAACAGATCATTGGTCCGCTGGAGTCCGAGGTTTGAAGACTCGGTGCTTCCGGGGTTGTCGAAGTCCGGATTGGCAACCCAGACCAGCGCCACTTTTTGTGAGACACGCGACGCCGCCACAGTTCCGGCAATGTCGGCTACGGTATCGATCACAATCGGCGGATCATCCCACACACCCACTTCGTATCCACCGACGCGGCGGAAATAGTGCAGTTTCTGGGGGTTAATGCCGTCGAGCGTTTCTTCGGCCAACACGTGACAGACGGTGTCATCGCCGATAACCTGCCAGTCCATGCTCGGCCAGATAAACTGGCTGGTGTCAGATGCATCAAAATCCATGACCTCGGTCGGAATCCGACTCTGGTTGGGCGAGAAGAAACCGCCCAGTACGGAAAAGTCGGGCCAGACCGTGGAGGCATAGCCGGCGCCTTCGTTATGGTGGCAGACGCAGATTACGCGTCCGTCGGTGCCGACATCCAGTCCCACGTATCCGGAGTAGTTTACGCCACCACCGAGTCTCGGGTGAACGTCAGTGCCGCCATCGGGGCCTTTGAAGACCAGATCGGCGGCCGTGGCATCCCAGGCCTCATAGGCGGTTCCACGGTCACTCCCCAGATTAAATTCTGACTGAACCATCCAATCGAAATGGACATCCTGGGTTCCGCGCCAGTCAACCTGCCGACCCATGCGGCAGTTGTGCTGGTAATCGTAGGTGGTGCTACCGATAATCAGTCCCGGAGACAGCGAAGCGCCGAAGGCATCGGCCCCGAGGCTGACAGTTGCATCATCACGTCCTGGCGCGATATAATTTTGAATTTTCTCAGCACCGGCCAGTTTGGCGGCTGGTGCGGAGCCTATCCGAACCTTTTGAGCGGATTCTTCCTTGTCGGTTGCCCGCGCAGCCTGTGCCGTTGTCGACGACAGGACAATCGCGAACACAAGGAACAACCCTAAGGACAGAGTTAGGAGTTGTTTGGTCATTGAGACTCTCCCTGAGTTTTGGGTTTGGGTTTGAGTTACACTACTACTTGTAAATAATAGACATGCTCTACTGCGTTAGTCAGTAAAAAAGTAACTGTTTAGCATATGGAGCCACTACCTACTTCTAAAAAAGCCTATCTCAAAGATGCCAAACAAAGAAATAACTGATAAGCGTGTGTCAGAATCCAATACTCGCCATTGGTAGCTCACCCAGTTATAATAAAGGCGGAATGACTGATTTTGTCAACATTTTTCCGGGTTTAAATACGCATTTTCTTGGATGAAAAGGGTGAAAATGTTGTTTTTGGCGGACCAACGGAGGTTATTAACCCCTCGGTTTACCAGATGATGCCCGGACCCGTCGAAAAACGGGCCCGGTTTACTGATCGGTCCAGATTCCATTTACGACCTATTTTACCTTCTTAACGGTGAATCGCATTCGATCAACCAGGTATCGCAGTTGCAATTGGGCGGATCACCGACCGGTTCCTGATAGATATACGCAATCAATTGCAGAATATCCAGCAGGTTGACCGCGCAATCGCAGTTGGGATCTCCGGAGCAGACGGTATATGGTTGTGGTGTCGGGCCCTGTGGTGAACCATAGACATAGTCAACCAGATACAGAATATCCAGCAGATTCAACGTGGTGTCATTGTTGGCGTCGCCCGGACGGCAATCGCATTCGACGGTTTCACTAATAATAAGGCCGGTTTGCAGGTTGCCGCGTATTTCGCATCGTTCAAACAGGCCGGTTTCCATGCTTTGCAACAGCAGGGTGTCACCATTATTGAGGATTGCGGTGCCAATATCAAACCAATCCACGCCGAATAATATGGGCCCGTAAACTCCCCAAACCTGTTGCCAGAAAAGACCATTCGGATCAACAATGGGCTGGACATCGGGATTGTCGAACCCGGCATAGCAGAGGTGTCGATAATCAGGAGTGAGCGTGTCAAATTCCCCATGGATCACCCCGGTCGGGCCGACCCATTCTACCTGGTAGGTAACTCCCTCGTGTTCAGCGAATTGCAACGTGTCGTCGATGCTTAGCTTGCCATCACCATCGTCGTTCCAGACTGAAATGGTCCACGAGCCGGCATAAGACGGCCTGATTTCGGACCAGTCGACACCCACGGGATTTCCGTCCGGCGGCGTGAAGCCGGTCGCATTGGTGAGAGTGATGCCATCCGGAAGCGGTTCCGGTGTTGGAGGGATATCCTCGAACGCCAGGCCGGTGCCAAACGATGTAATCTCCACCACGATCGAGTTAATTGTTGTCAGGTTGCGGAATGCCACCGCATCACCGGCATCAAGGAAAACATTGCCATTGTCGGTCCAGCCCAGGATAACATACCGGGTATAATAATTGGGGTATTTTTCATACCAGTAGGTACCGACCGGATCAGTCATCGCGTCGACATCGGGATTGTCAAACCCCATGTAATCCAGATAGCGTGTTTCTTCACCATCGAAAGCCGTTATTTTCGGGCCGACCCAGGTGATCTGGCATTTGCGCCAGTCGCTGGTTTCATCATTGGTGAAATCGACATAATCATCAATACTCAGCTTGCCGTCGTCATTATCGAACCATCCGGTCAGCGTCCAGTCGTGGAAATAATCCGGCCACAGCTCGAGCCATTGGATTCCAACCGGATCACCATCCGGAGGCACAAATCCGGATTTGCAGTGGAAATTGGCGTCGCCGACTTCGGGGAAGGGCGAGGTGAGAATGTCGGTTTCGATAGCCGTAACAGTATAACTGTATGCCTGGCCCGAATCCGGGCCGGTAAGTGATTGCATGCTTACGACTTCCCCGACAGTGAGAGTCGGGTTGTTCCAGTCGGATTTTGATGTCATCACGTATTTCCGGCAATAGGTGGGATACACCTCGTGCCAGAAGGTGCCAACGCCGGGATTAATCGGCTCGATCATTGGAATATCCGGCTCAATCAGGTCAAAATAAACCGTATCGTTGGCCGACTGATAACTCAATGTCGTCAACGTCGGGGTGACTTTTTCAATATACTCGCGAGTTGTCAGCCCCGTGTTCGGATCGATAAATGCCATGGTATCACTAGTGCTGAGTATTCCATCGCCGTTATCGAACCATTCGCTTGCCACCCAGTCGACCGCGTATTTCGGCCAGAGATCCCGCCAGTCGGTTCCAACCGGATTGCCGTAGGCAGGTAGGTAATTATCGAGATTGTGCTTGACCTTACCGGGCGTATGTTGCGGGGGGGTGGGGATGCAAATCGGGGGATTCAGACAGGTGCAGTCAACCGGGTCATCGCCCGTTCCGTAATAATAGTCGATTAAGTACCAGACATCGCGGTAGTCGACACAGCAATCGCCGTTGGGATCGGCATTGCCCGGCACCTGGGGCGGCGGACCATCCTGGTATAGATACGCGACCAATCCCACAATGTCCTGCACGTTGATTTCGCCACTGCTGTCAAAATCGCCCGGCATCATGCTATCACAGGTGTCGAGCGGACAGATGATCAGGGCCCCGTCGAGAAGAACCTTGATTTCACCGCCGGTATACGTTCCGGCGCTGAGTTCCGGCGTGATCGGATTCTGGCCCTCGAAATTGGCCAGGTCGGCCCAGTTATTGGGATAATCGGTAAATTCCCAGCTGGCCGGTGAGGGAAAAACAGGTACTATCGGTTCCAGGTGATAACGGTCATGGTGCATTGATCCGTGGGGTCCCGATACATTGGCGGCATCATTGTGTATAGTCGGGCCATGGGCCGTACCAGCCGGTGGTTCGCCTTCGTTGTAATCGAAATACGGGTCGGAGATACACAGATCGGTACCGGTCGTACATACTCCGGCGGCGGTAACATAATGCCCGCCCAGCCACTGATATTCGGTGGGCGAGATCATTTCGTAAAAGCCGAGCAGGAGAACAACATTCTGACAGGTAAGAATCGAGTCGCGGATTTCCTCGAAGTCACCTCCGGCAAGGGCATATGTGCCGTAATAGACAGAGATGTTATTTTGCTCAAGCCAGTCATGGAAACCGGTCTCAAGATCCCAGAATACCGTTCCGGCCGTGGCATTATCGACATTGCAGAGCGGGGCCAGTGCCTCGATACCCGGCGGGACATTGAGCGTATCGTGATCATCCCAGCTTCCCAGTGATGGTACCAGCGGATGATTATCGTTGTAATGGGAGGGTGGTGTCAATATCGCTTCGAATCTAGAGTCGAACCACCACATACAATTAAACAGTGCCACCGGGCCGCACCAGCTCCAGCCGCCGGTATGTGGCGAGATCCAGTCCTCCTGTTTCTGATCGAAATCCGGCATGCCGAACGGGGCGTAGTCCCTATAGGCAGAATGGTAATATTCACAGGTTTCGATAGTTGGGCAGATAATCGCGGCGGCCTCGACTTCGGTGATGACATTCCCGATTGCCACCCAGGTCGGTAACTGTCCGCACCACGATGTAATTTCCTGTTTGATGTCATTAGGATTCGGGTTGATCCCGGTCGTGTATCTGGCCTTCATTTTTCCATCGGTTTCCCAGTACGCCGGTAGTTCCCAGGTCCCGCCGGGGCTGATCCCCAAGATTGAGACTTCATACACATCATGAGAAACACTAATCCCGTCATTATGAGCCTCCGGGGTTCCGTGGCTGGGCCCCCGAACGCGCGCCGGAGGATATAGTGACGTATATTGCCATGCGGCGTCCTTATCGGGATCGGAGATGCCGACCCGGTAACCGGTGCTGTCGACGCCGGCCATGGTCGCAAAGTGCCCGCCAACTCGATTCCAGTGGATTTCATAGCAACCCGGTTCGGGGATATCGGGGATAATATCGGTCACCTCCCAAAATCCGAACAACAGGATAACATCCTGACAGTCGATAAGTTGTTCCCGGCAGTACTCATAAGTCGGTTCATACACGGTCGTTTCCACCAGCCGGTTTTCGCATCCCTGCAGGGTCAGCCACTCGTTTACTCCTTCCTGAAGGCTGTCGATATGGGTTCCGTCTTCGGGAGTCGTGCCCATCAGGCCGGCCAACTCTTCGATGAATTCCGGGGGAGTCATGCCGTCGGGGATGATATTCCAGTTGGGAACGCGCTGGTCAAACCACCACAGGCAGTTGGCGGTGGCGGTCGGACCGCAATAGGACTCCCAGGCATCCTGGTTCTGGTCAAAATCGGGCATATAAATTCCGGCCGGTTCCTTATACCAGAAGACCCAATCATAGGGATCATGGCAACAGACGTCGGAGATCATCAGGAAATTAAACTCCATACTGCCGCCCCATAATTCTATCATTGACCAGAAGACCCCTTCATAATACATCCCGGAGTGTTCTTCGCCGTAATACGGTCCATAAAGACCGTCATCAGAGAGAATCGCCAGGGTGTCACCGGGTCCGCTTTGCAGACAGGTGATGGCAATACAAAATTCTTCGTTATACGAAAATGTTCGTGCCTTTCCGGCGGCGGCCCAATCGACCGGGACATAACCGATTTCAGGCGGAAATTGCTCATAAGGTATGTCCAGTGAATCGAGTTTCTGATCCGGTTTTCCATCACCGTCGGCACTCATCAGGTATACCCGCATGTCGGGAGTGCCGGTGACAGCATTGGTATAAACGCACACCCAGCTGGTTGTCAGAGTGCAGACATAATTTTCATATTCATATGTCTCGAATGTGATGAAGCGGGTATAGTACAGGTCGAGGTCAAATCCATCAAAATCGGGCAGGGTCCAAACATAGGCGGGGTCTTCGGCATATAACAACTGATAACAATCGTATTTTTCGAGCGGGGGCGATACCTGGACAGGCTTAATTTCATGTAGTGATCGTTCGATAGAACCGATCGACTCGCGGTTTTGAGTGGCCGCGGCGGAAAGCAGGGCGGCCATAATGATAACAGCCGCAAAAACAGCATAGCGGTTACGCTTTCTCATGATAGTCTCTCCCCGTTTTGTGTATCATGATATGTAAATCGTTACATGTAATTTCCATTCAGTAATGGCAATGGTATTGTTCTCAGCACGGGTGGACATGGAATTGCCCGATCAACAGACAGTCGTGTGGCTCGCTCGGGTGTCAATTCTATCAACCCGATATTATAATCTAACATGGATTCAATAATCTGTCAATGTTTTTATTTGCCACCTGACATCAGGTGCCTGTGATCAGGATCGGCAGATCCCGTAACATGATAAAATACTGGATAATGTTTATTCTTTTGATTATAATACCTGTTGACTGGGGTTTTAGGCGGCATTGTATAGATCTGGATCTAATTATGGGGCAGTGTGTTATTCGGCGGCTGTAATTCCAAGTTGTGGTAATGGGCTGGTGGTATGTCCAGAATTTTGTGATCAAACCGATTGAGTAAATATAACAAATGAAGGTGTTACTATCAAACCAGGGGAATGCTATGAAAAAACTGCTATTGACATTCATTATGCTGGCCAGCTTGATGTCATTCGCGGGAGCTTCCGATCAGTTATTTGACGGACTTGCCGCCTGGATGGTGCAGGGCGAACCGCAGGGGGTCTGTATCGCCGATTTCAATGGCGATGGAATCAATGATATCGCCGCGGGGAATTACTATGACAACAGCGTGTCGGTCCTGTTCGGCAACGGCGATGGATCTTTCCAGCCGCCTAATCACTATGATGGCCAGAACTGTGTCTATGATGTGGTGGCCGGCAATATCACTGCCGGTGACAACGATATCGATCTTTTGGTGCAGTACTGCAGTTCAGAAATTTATGCCCTTACCAATGACGGAAGCGGTGGGTTTTCCGCCCCGGCCGCGATTGGTGTCGTGGGTGGGGTGTATCAATACCTGCTGGCCGATGTGGACAAGGACAATAACATCGATCTCGTCATGACCAATTACGACTGGCAATTCGACAGCATGACCGTGATGTTCAACGATGGCGCCGGCAATTTCGGTTCGCCCGCCCGGTATCATATCGGAGTCTATCCCCGGGGACTTTGTGTCGGAGATTTCGATGGTGATACCTATCCCGATATCGCCACGGTAACGCATACGGATACTCTATCGGTATTTATCAATGCGGGTGATGGCAGTTTCGGAACCGCAACCTATTATGAATTGAGTGAGACCGCGGAACACATCTGCGCCGCCGATTATGACGGCGACACCCATGTTGACCTGGCGATGTATACCAGAACCGGAACCAAAGGGGTACGCCTGTATGTAAATGACGGAAGCGGCGGTTTCTCTCCGGGGGCGGTTTCCGGACAGGATGTGTTTATCTCGGATATGGAAACCGCGGACCTTGATGGCGATGGTGATTTTGATCTTGTGACTTGCGGTGATTCGGTGATGGTGCTATGTAATGACGGGACCGGTACGTTTACGTTGAATGATAACTATTACGTGGGTGATGACCAGTACTATCTGGCCCTGGGACAACTTGACAACAGCGCGCCGATCGATATTGTCACCAGCCTGACACCATCCTCTGACTCCGGTTTTGTGGTTACGCTGTTCAATACCGGTGATGCCGAGTTTGTCGATACGCCGGAACAACCCGTCATTGATTATCTGGAGACATCGTGTACCGCTGATTTTGATGATGATGGCGATCTCGATCTGGCCACCATCAGTTACTGGCTTGACAGTCTGGTCATTCTCACCAATGACGGCTTCGGGACATTCACCGAAAAGGAACGCCACAAAATCAGCCATCGGGGAATTGAATTGATTGCCGCCGATCTGACCGGTGACAACATTGCTGATCTTGCGGTTGGTTACTCCGATGTCGATTCCAGTTTTATACATGTGTTGCTCAATAACGGCAACGCGACGTTTAATGCTCCGGTAAAATACATCGCCGAAGCGAGACCAAATGCGATCTTTGCCGGCGACCTGGACGGTGATACTCACACCGACCTAGCCGTGGCCAACCGTGCCTCGGCATCGGTGTCCCTGTTTTTCAATAACGGCAGCGGCAATATGGGCACCGCCACCAATATCAGCGTCGGTGGGGGGTCTTATGATATTGCCGGCGGGGAATTGCTCAACACCAATGGCTATATTGATCTGGTTATTGCAGATTATGCCAACGACCGGTTGCAGGTCCTTCACAGTGATGGTGCCGGTGGATATCCCAGTTCCGAATATGTCACGGCCGGAGAATATCCCTATAAGGTCCTGGTAGAAGACCTGGACAATGACGGCGACAATGATATTGCCGCCTCCAATTATTATTCCGGCGATGTTTCGATTTTTGAAAATTCCAATAAGACCAGTTTCCTGTCACCTGTCAATATCGCGGTTGGGTATGAGCCGGAGGCAATGTGCGCCGGACAGTTCAATGCCGATGGGTTAAAAGACATTGCAGTTATCGTCGCCGGTTCCTATTCCATGGCCGTCCTCATGAACGGCGGTTCCATGTCATTCGACGCCCCCCGGCAATATGTCGGTAGCTACGATGCGGAGGGAATTCTGGCGGCCGATCTGGATGATGACAGCGATGTCGACATCATGGTTTCCGACTATGACAAGGGCGGATTCAAGTTTTACTGGAATCGGACCAATATGTCGGTTGGAATCGAGGAACCATTCGCGGAGAATCTGATTCCCCAATCCTGTCACCTGGCGCAGAATTACCCCAATCCGTTCAATCCGACAACGATGATTTCTTTTTCTCTGCCGGAACGGTCGGAAGTAGCTCTGACGGTGTATAACATTCTCGGCCAGGAGGTTACGACGCTGGTCGATGAGGTGAAATCGCTTGGGACACATTTTGTGATATGGGACGGCACTGATCAGGGCGGGCATCCCGTTGCCAGCGGCATTTATTTCTACCAGATGCGGGCAGGAGATACTGTGGAATCTCGGAAAATGATATTGCTACGATAGAGAATATCAGCCAAATCGCGCCGGGGTTACCCGGCGCGGTTTTCTAAATGCGATTGCGATTAGTAAAAAAAAACACAATCCGCTTGTTTTTTCGGAGCTTTTTCGTAATATATTTGTTCTATGGTGAAAAAAGAAAGGTGGAGTCATCTATGCTCGTAGTCTCTGATAGAGCCAGCACCGAACTGCAGAAGGTTCTTCAGTCCGAGAACGCCAAAGGTAAAGAGCTGGTGCTGTTTTACCAGGGCGCCGGCTGAAGCGGTCCCGTATTGGGTATGACTCTGTATGAGTCAACGGATGGACTGGAAAAGCTTGATGCCAACGGTTTGAATGCCTATATCGATCCGAAGTTGAATGAACACCTCACTAAATTCGGCGACATCAAAGTTGATTATGTCGTCAATGCGCAGGGTGAGGGATATACGGTCACGGTTGGTGATATGGATTGTGCCAGCAAGTGTGGTGAGGGCGGATGTGGTAGTCATTGACACCTGATCGACTTAAGATACAGAACGGCCCGCCGATTTGGCGGGTCGTTTTTTTTTGCCTGATATTGTCAGGCGCGCGGGTGTGGAATTTGTTCCCTGATCAGCCTGATATGGTGTTCGCGGGTGAGCTGGTGCCGTTCGATAAATCCCGGTTCGATTTTGAACGAATGGCGAACGGCACGTTTCACGACGTTGGCGATGCCCTCCGGCGTTAGCGATTCGGCCACCAGGCATTCCCGATCGGTCAGGATTTCCAGGGCGCCGAAGGTGTTAGAGATAATCACGGGGGTGCCGCACTGCACCGATTCCACCGCGACCAGGCCATACGGCTCATAGTGCGATGGCAGGATGGTGAAATCGACCGCGCCATACAACTCCTCCATGTGTTCGACGAATCCAAGATATTTGATGTTCGATTTTTCCCGCGCAGTTTTCAAGGGAGCGCCGGCAATGAGCAATTCATACTCGTGTTGGGGCAGGAGGTCCATCGCGGAGAGCAGAAGATCCAATCCCTTGCGCGTGTGACCGGTTGAGGGAAACAGAAGTGTCGTCCGGTCGCTGTCAATGTTGTATTTGGCGCGCATGGCCGCCTGTTGATTTTTATCGGGAGGCACGAAACGGTGATGATCCAGCGGGGGATGGAGGACGAATATCCTGGCAGGATCGATACCGTACAACTCAACGATTTCGTTTTTCATCAGGCGGGAATGGGCCATGATGCGTGTTGAGGATTGATAGGCTTCCTGTTCGAGCCTGATTTCCAAACGGTCGCGAAATCCGGGTTGGGCCTTCATGGCACGGAGAAAGCCACGGTGAGTGCCGCCGCAGACGACCATATCCTGAGCGGCGGTGCGGGTAACCGAAAGAGTCAGATCATAACCCCGGTTGATCGTAAAATCGCCCAGCCAGCGCGAGAAAAAATACAGGCGCAATGGTTTGGGGATGATGGATACGTCGTTTCTGTAAACGGTGCAGTGTTCCAGGCCGGGGGTATCCGGATCAATCTTGGATGTGATCAGATCGACCTTATCTCCGGCGGCAGAAAAGCCCTGCACCAGGTCGACCAGGTAGCTTTCCATCCCGCCCTTTTTTACATATTGGTGATGTATCAACGCGATTTTCATCGCTTGTTCCTTTAATTAGATCCCGTATCGGTCGATACCTTTTATGTACAGGACAACAGGGGAATATACAAGCAGATTCTCGCCATAATCTCCGGTGGAGAATTCATGAAGGGGGAATAGGAATCGTGTTCACCGTTTTTGACAAAACCTGGCAGGAATACTGGGCCTATCGCTGGAACGTGGAACATCGGCATAAAATCCCCGGCATCTTTGAGTCTGATCGGATTCTGGCGGATGTGGTCGAATCGGCCTGCCGTCTCCGGCCCGGGATGCGCATTCTCAATCCGGCCTGCGGAGGGGGCGACCTGGCTCGAACCCTGGCTCGCAAGGGGTATGCGGTGACTGGTCGGGACAACATCGAATCGTTGATTGCTTATGCCCGCAAACGTGCCCGCAACGAGGGACTGGAGATTGATTTTGCGATCGATGACATGCGCAGAACCGCCTATCGGCATGAATTCGATGCGGTTTTGATGCTGGACGGTGCCTTTGGCGCGTATGGGCGCAAAGAGGACAGCGTGCTATTGGAGAACCTTTGCCGGACGCTTCGTCCCGGTGGCAGTATTTTTGTCATGTATCGGTCGATTGACCGTCTATTCGGTTCCTCCAAAGTGTGGTTCGAGCATGACGACGGCTGGTTGATGTGCGAGGAGAATTACGACGAACTCGAGCGCGTGTCCTATCTTGACTTTGTCATGGTTTGTGATGAGGGGGCCATGATTCGCATGCGTCGTTCGCCGGAAAGCCCGGCCGATGTCGTTCGGTACTGCTATTCATATGAGGAGATGAGGGCGATGCTTGAGAGCGCCGGTTGTGATCAATTCAGTTCTTGCTTTTCGCGGCAGTTGACGCCATTTTCCGGGGAGCAACCGGAAAATCCCCTTCCCGACATCATTGTCGGCCGATGCGGCTGATATCCGAGATACCACCTATGTGACTGCCATTGTGCAATAACTGCACATCTTTGCATTCTGACACAATCATACTATCTTTGCCTTCCCGACGGCATTGACTTTGCGCAATTAGAGCGTGAAGGAAATATGATATATGACCCAAAAAACTGGCAAATAACAAGTTATACGGCCTTTTCCGGCGCATGGAAAGGATGATAGTATGAAAAAACTGGTATTGATTTTCACAGTTATGGTACTCGGTTGCAGTCTGACCGGTGCCGCAGTCCCGCCCGGATTTACCGGGCAAATCGTGCTTGACCATAAAACCGTCGCCGCGGGCGAATCGTTTATCATGAAGCTCCGGCTGATTAACAATAATTACGACCTTAGTGCGCTTCGGATTCCCCTGAAACTGAGTTCGCCGGACATTACCTGCACCTTTGTTGATTTTACCGGCTCAATCAAACATCCTGACATGGTAAGCTATTATACGATTAACGGTTCCGACATTGAAATTTCGCTAATTCCTCCGGTAGTCGATCCCCTGGCCATGATTTCTGCTGATTCCGGGTTGATTGCGACACTTTATTTTGCGGTTGATTCCGACGCGCCCGCCTCGACGGTGTATCTTGACACGATTTATTCCGACATTCAGTTCGAGCAGTTCGGCAAAACTTTTCACCGTTTGAAACGGTTGGAAGTAACCGGCGAAACCGGATTTTATTCGCTGTTGCCGGATTTTATTGTTGGTGAGGTGATCATATCCAGAACGACGGGTATCGAGGATGATTTCAACGGGGCTCTTCCCACCAGCCTGACCCTGAACCAGAACTACCCGAATCCGTTCAACCCGGCCACGACCATATCTTTCGCACTCCCGGAACGCTCCGCGGTGAGGCTGGAGATTTTCAACCTGCTGGGGCAGAAGGTCGAGACGGTGGTCGATGACGTTTTTGATGCGGGTGCTCACGAACTGACCTGGGACGGTTCCGGCATGCCGAGCGGGGTTTATTTTTATCGCCTGAACGCCGCCACGGCAACCATGACCAGAAAGATGATCCTGATGAAATAAATATTTCGGGTCATTCTGCCGATTAAATGATGAGGGAACCATGATGAGGTTTCCTCATCATTTTTTTATGGAAGATTATGCAACAGGCGGCTGAAACCAACATCTATCCGGTCATTCCCGACTATGAGATAACGTCCAAAGTCGGACAGGGGGGTATTGCCGAAATTTTCAAGGCCCGGCAGGTGTCGCTTGACCGCGATGTTGCCATCAAGATGATTTTCCCCGACCTGACCAATGACCCTGAAATCGTCCGGCGCTTCGACCATGAATCCCTGACCATTGCACGGCTCAACCATCCCAACATCGTGCATGTCATCGACCGGGGACAAACCACCGACAATCGTTATTATTTCGTGATGGAATACGTCGACGGGACGTCGTTCAAGGAAATCATCACCAATTCCAAATACACCATCCGGCAGAAGCTGGAAGTAATCATCCGGGCGCTCAAGGGACTGGATTATGCCCACAAGAACGGGGTGATTCATCGTGATGTCAAGCCGGCCAATATCCTGATCGACCGCGAGGGCAATGTCCAGGTGGCGGATTTCGGGATTGCCCAGATTATCAATAAGCCCGACCAGGAGATGACGTCATCGGACGTGATCATGGGGACACTGGCGTATATGTCGCCGGAGCAGAAGCTCTCGTCGGCCAATGTCACGCTGGCGACCGACATTTACGCGGTTGGGATCATGCTGTATGAAATCCTGGCCGGCCAGAAACCGCTCGGGCGATTCAAGATGCCGTCGGAACTCAACCCCAAAGTCGACAAGCGTTTTGATGATATCGTCAGCAAATGCCTGGCACAGGAGCCGGCTGACCGCCATCAGAGCGCGGTTGAACTCAAAGACGAGATTCTCAATATCATCTCGCAACCGGGGCGGGCGAATGAGAGCCGGAAAAAGGTCGCGGTTTCGGATTCCTTTGTCGGTAAATGCCGGTATTTGGAAACGCTGAAAGAAACCAAGCATAGTTCGACGGTGCTGGTGGAACACCGGGACAATCATCAATTGTACGTCATCAAAACCCGGGAGCGATCCGACGCCGGTTTGAAAGAGGCGCGGATTCTTCGCAATGCCGGGCACAAAAATATAACCAAGATTATTGGCGCGGGCGGCGATGCCAGGAAGATGGTCCTCATGACGGAGTATGCACCGGGCGGATCGCTGGCCGACCGCATGGTGAAAACCTATTCGCTCGACAGTGCGCTCGAGATTATCATCCCGGCGGTCGACGCGCTCGAACACGCCCACCGGGTGGGGATCATGCACGGCAACCTGCGGCCGTCGAATATCCTTTTCACCGGTGAAAACGAGGTGCGCCTGGCCGATTTCGGCCTGCCTCCGCATTACAGCCTGATGGACAAAAACTGGTATGCTCCGCCGGAAAAGAAGACCAGCAAGCAGGGCGACATCTATGCCCTCGGGGTAATATTGTACCAAATGCTGGTCGGCAAGAACCCGGTGTACGATCGGGCCAGCCAGCTTTATCTCGGCGATCTGCAAAAAGACATCCCCGAAGGCATTAAAAAGATTATCAAGAAGATGCTGGCGTTACGTATCTCACAACGGTATGACGACGCCGAGGGTCTGCTCAAGGACTGGGAGGCTTACCAGGAAGGACTCAACAAACCCAAAGTCAAACGGGTTGACCACAGCGCCCAGGACCGCGAACGGGTCCGCAAACAACGGATCAAGCAGGCCATAATCTTCGGATCAATCGGCATCGCCGCGATCGCCGCCACGGTGATAGCGTATCTGATGAAATAAGCACCATATTTGCAACAGTAGAAAATCGACATCCGAAGCGATATCGGCCCTTATCTTAACACAATTTAATCCTTGACAGATTTCCCCCCCCTCTTATCTTATATGTAGAATGATAACTCCATAAATTGCGGAGTGTCATAAAGGTCTTATTTTTTTGATGAGGTAAAACAGCTCATCCAAATACAAAGCGAAAATTTTAGCTTAAAGGGAGGAACGGCTATGAAATATGTTATGATTCTGTCCGGTTTACTGTTGCTGTGCGCCGGGATGGCGAACGGGGTCGATTTTCGCGTGGAGTTTTCGTATGCTTGGGATAATGGTGGCACGCCCACGATGGAACGATGCGATAATGAAATACGGATTTACATGCACAATACTCCGGGTGAAGAGGCACGGATGGGTTATAGTATACCCATCATGATTTATGGCGATGTGGACTCACTCAACTGGATTGATTATGGCGGTGCCCCGGAAACCGGCGGGGCGCTTGTAATTCACGAAGAATTTGGACCCAATGGCGATTTTTTCCCGCAAGTAAATGACATTAATATCTTTAGTCCGGAATCCTGGGACGGGCATCTTCCCGATACTTTCAACCATACAACTACCTGTATTCCCATTACCGGTTGCCCCGGCTGGTCTGATGATATCGGTGAGCAGTTGGTTTATGTGTTGCATTTTGATGTTTATGGCGGTAGCCTGGGAGAAATACGTCATTTATGTGTTGACTCCATTGCCCATTCCAGTCCCGCTCATGACTGGCTCTGGTCGCCTCTCTCCGGTCCATTCGGCGGACCGTATTGTGGTGATGTGGGGGTTGCCTGTCCGCCGCCGTGGTTTGTTGATTGTCCATCATCTTCCGATTTTGTTGTCCGTTTGGATGAAAATATCGAACTTCCATTGCAGACAGTAGCTCTCTGCCAACAAGAACTTGCTGAAGCGATTACCGACTTGGGATCAGTGGAGATCATCGACTCGTCACCTGAAATCGGTGAAGTTCTATGGTCATTATCGCCCGATAGCAGTATCTTGGGGATGCATGAAGTGTCGATAATAATTGGAACCATGTATCATCCGGTGTCTTGTTATACGGTGGAAAAAACAGCCTGCCATTTCAATGTACATATCCTCAATCACCGCCCGACGATCTACAGCGCCTGCGGTGATACTATCGGGGTTTGTATCGGAACGGCGGTGAAAGTGGCATTGACGGCTGATGATCCCGATGGCGATCCGCTGACCTATGTTTTCGATAATAACGCCGATGGGCGGGCGACGCTTAGCGCGACGAGGGGGCTGGTGACGTTTACCGATTCGGGCGATGACGGCGAGGCGGTCTATGAAGTGGTGGTGGCGGTATATGACCACAATATCGATTCGACTTTTTGCACCATGTATTTCGATGTCTATACCTGTTGCGGTGACTGCAACACCGATGGCAGTGTCAACTTGCTGGATGCGTTATATCTTGTCGACCACCTGTATAGTTCTCCTCCGGGTCCGGCGCCGGATCCGTTCGAGCAGGGGGATGTTAACAGCGATGCCGCGATTAACCTTCTGGATATCCTGTATCTAATCGATTATATCTACGGTTCACCATCGGGAGACGCGCCGCCGCCGTGCCCGTAGAGAGAAATTTAAAAAGGCATGTGAAAGGCAGGAGCCGAATTGGCTCCTGCCGTTTTTATTTTGGGGATATTTCAGATTGCCAGAGGGAATTTAGCGATTGCCATTACCTATTTTTTTATAATATTCCTCCAACCATATTGATGAGAAAATACGATATGGGTTTGTGAGGTCGCCTTCAGTTGCTTTTAAAACATTATGAAAAAAGAAGGCGGATTGCTCATTAAGTTTTATTTTTGAACTGAGAAATTTATGGCCGGATGTCATTACACCAAGCAAAAACTGAGAATGTATATAGAAAGACTCCCCGCCAGGAATGTCTTTGAGTACCTTTGAGATTTCAATACAACTTTGTAGGTAAAAGTCCTTAAGGCGTTTTCTTTCGTTCTTGTCCGAAATTACCTTCGTGCTTAAAAAACCGTAGTCTTCCATGTTATAGCCTGCAGTCAGTAGGAACTTTTCGAAAAGGAGTATCACCAATTTTGGGCTGTCTGATTCATATTTTGTGATCAAGTTGTTAATATATTCAATTGCAAGGTAAGGATCCTTTAGATCCTCCCATTTCATTTTATAATCAGGGCTTTGGTAAGTCCAAAACCTACGAGAGGTTAACAATTCATTTAGAAAGCCTATATCTTTGTTCCAGGCGTTAATACTGGTAGATGCAAAAAACTCGAAGTGCGACTTTAAATCTCTTACAGTCTTTGCTTCTTTTGATTCCGGGGCCTCATTGATTATTTTGTCCCAGTGGTACATAACACAGTCGAAATCTTCTTCTTGATAACAAATTGCACTTAGAACAAGCCGGATATTCATATTAAATTCATTATCAATATCATCATGTAAAAGGTGAATCAAGAAACTCTTGCCATCTTCTGTCAAGCCAGATGCTACAAGGTCAATGGCATTTTGAATTTTCTTTTCGGTGTTTATGGTTTCTTGTGCTCTTACGGGAATCTGAATATTCAGGAGGAAAACGATTACAAACAAAATACTAAAAATATATCTCATCATAACATCCCCGCTTTATGTCGTGTAGAACATTACTATATACATGAGTATTTAAGTTGAGGGCGAAATCTTACTATTTCGCCCTTTGAATATTCTGATATCTACTCCTTCGCCGGGGCTTCGGCTTTGCGGGTGTAGAAGTAGGTGTCCTGGTCGGTTTCACCCACGAAAGCATCGCGGCGGTTGCCGTCCGGGGCAAAGCGCACTTCCAGCGTGTCGGCACCGTGTAATTGAAAGATGCAAAAGAGGGTGGTCCATTCCGAACCGGGAGCGCCGCATTCACCGACACAGAGATCAAGCGTGTGGGGCGTGACAGCCAGATCGACTTCATACGGCCCGGTTACCGAGGCGCCCTTCACATCCGGGTGATCGTCCCAGCGGGTATAGGTGCCATCATCGCGAATAATCAACCCGCCGCCGGGGCTTTCGCCCTTGGGAAGCTGATTCCACTCGGCCAACAGCGAGGGAGTCTCGGCTGGTGTCGCGGTTTCGGTCAGGGCGGTTTCCGCCTCGGCCGTGTCGGTGGTATCGACTTTTTGGTCCGATGCCTGGCCGCAGGTAATCAGGATTAAGGCGGTGAACAGGATCAGGCATGATAGCAGTGTTTTCTTTGGCATGGTCTCTCCCTTCGTCTCAAGACTATTCAGTTCAGTTGTTATTCAACAAGGTAGAACACCAAAACCACGTTTGGCAATATATTTTTATCGACTTATGATTTTTAAGGAAGAAACCGGGAGATGCGGTACCTAAACTGCCGACGTCTATTCGAATGATTCGTCTTTGGAGGGGTACTCGCCGGACTTGACATCGGCGACGAATTCCGATGCGGCTTTCTCGATGAGCGAGGCCAGGTCGGCATAACGCCGGACGAATTTCGGTTTGAAGATGTCGTACATGCCGGTAATGTCGTTGATAACCAGCACCTGTCCGTCGCAGTTTTTTCCGGCGCCGATGCCGATGGTCGGAACCGAGACGGCTTTGGTGATTTGATCGGCAGTGTCGGATTGCACCAGCTCCAGCACCATGGAAAAGGCGCCGGCCTCTTCAAGAGCCTGGGCCGATTCCAGCAGGTACTGCCGGGAGTTGTCCTGCCGTCCCTGCACTTTCGCTCCGCCGAAACGGTGCACCGACTGGGGGGTCATACCGAGGTGCCCCATAACCGGGATACCGCACTCGACAATGCGCTTGACGGTTGGCGCCATCTCAATCCCGCCCTCGAGTTTGACCGTTTCCGCACCGGCTTCAGCCACAAACCGCCCGGCGTTGGTGACGGCGGTTTTGAGTGACGGCTGATAGGACATGTACGGCATGTCGGCAATCACCAGCGCGGCCGGTTCGGCTTTGGCGACGGCCCGGGTGTGGGCCAGCATTATCTCCATCGTAACCGGGTGGGTATTTTTTTCGCCGTAGATAACCATGCCGACCGAATCACCGATCAGGATGGCATCGACCCCGGCGCTGTCCAGAAAACGGGCGGTAAAGAAATCATAGGCGGTGAGCACGGCGATTTTTTCGCCCTTGTGTTTTTTATCGACGAATTTCGTGATGGTGATATTTTTGCGTTTCGATCTGTCAGCCATGACCGTTTCTCCTATACCACGGATCCCGCCGGCACGTAGTATTTCTTTCCGGAAACCGGTTTATTGATGATATCGACGAGGTTATCGAAGTCTTCGGGATTTTGCACAAAGTCGATTTCATCGGTTTTGACCACCAGCAGTGGTGTATCGGTGTAGTGGAAGAAATAATAGTTGAAGGCCTCGTTGAGTTGTTCGATGTAGTCGTTGGCAATCGCCCGCTCGAATCCGAGATTGCGACGGCGAATGCGTTCCATGAGGATGGGCGCTGAGGCCTGCAGGTAAACCACCAGGTCGGGTTTGGGAATATCGGCGGTGAGCAGGGGAAGCATCTTGTTATATAGAATCTGTTCCCTCTGGCTGAGGGTCACCGAGGCGAAGACCTGGTTACGCCCGAAGGCATAGTCGGCCACGATTTTTTGTGCGAACAAATCGCGGGTGATGAGGCCCTGCTGTTGCTGATAGCGGGTCAGGAGAAAAAACAACTGGGTCGGGAAGGCGTATCGTTTCCGACTTTTATAAAAGTCGACCAGGAAGGGATTATCCATCGCCTGGTCGAGGACGAGTTCGGCGCCGATTCGCTCGGCCAGCATTTTTGAAAAAGTCGATTTCCCTGCGCCTATGACGCCTTCAATGGCGATATAATTCGGTTCATACATGTATTCGGCTAAATTCCTTGTATATTACCAGCTTGTCGCATTCATCATCATCGTAGTATGTTTTAATTAATTCGCCGGTTACCGGGTGAGTGATTTCCGGCGCAATTTCCATCAACGGCGCGAGCACGAACGGGCGCTCAAGCATTTTGCGGTGCGGGACTGAAAGCCGTTCGGTTTCGATGATCTCATCACCGAAGAGTAACAGGTCGATATCAATTGGTCGGGGCTGGCATAATCCCTTGTCGGTGCGGCCGAGTTGCCGCTCGATTGCTTCCAGGTTGTCCAGCAGTTCCGCCGGTCGGTAATTGTAGTCGCCCTTGATGACCATATTGAAAAAGGTCGGAGCGCCCTCGTCCATATCGACCGCCTCGCTGATAAAGATCGGTGAGAGGGCAATGGTTTCGAATCCTTCCATTTCCGAAATCAGGCTAATGGCTTTGACCAGATTTTGTTCGCGGTCGCCGAGATTCGAACCGAGTGAAAGATAAATGGTGCTTGGCATATAAACTCCTTTCTCCTATTCCTTAGTATCGGACAATATCTTCTCGGCATCAGGCTGTCGGCGAACAACTTCAATTTCGATATTGTCGATAGTTCCGGGAATGGGAGGGGTTATTTTGCGCACCCGCAGTTTTATGGCAAAGACGGGGAAATCACGCAGGATTTCATCAGCGATGGTGGTAGCGAGGCTTTCCACCAGAGAAAACGCCTTTCCCTCAACTATTTCACGAATTTTGTTATAGACGGCGACATAGTCGACGGTGTCGGTCAGGGAATCGGACTGCCCGGAAGGGGCCAGATCGGCTTCCAGCTCGCAGTCAACCTCAAAACGTCGCCCGGTTTCCTTCTCGGCGGCACTGACGCCGTGATAACCATAAAAGACCATGTTGTTGAGTCTGATTACGTCCACCTTATGCTCCCGTTTTTGGCAAAATGGTCATGCGTTTGGACAGGCGTTTGGACAGGCGTTTGGCGGCGGCCCGGAAGTCTTCAACCGAGGCGGTCAGCGAGAGCCGGAAGTACCCCTCGCCGTTTTCTCCGAAGGCATTACCGGGTAGGGCCAGGATGCCTTTACGTTTGAGCAGGGTTTGGGCCAGGGGATTGGTCTGTCTTCGCCCGGGGATTTTAATCCAGACAAAGGGAGTTGACTTTTGATGAACCATTTGCCAGCCGAATTGCTCCACCAGTTGTTCCGCTTCCAGACGGGAGCGGTTGATGGCTTTAATTGCCTCGTTGAGCGCGGGGGAGGGATAATTTTCGACGGCATTAATGGTTGGTCCGATCCAGGCCCGGGGGATGATATTCCCGATGGATCGGCCCATAGTTTCCATGCCGCTGATAACCGAGGGAGGACCGACCGCAATACCCATTGGAATATACGGCAGGCCGAAGGCATAGGGCACGGAGAATAATTCCAGCCCGACTTTGGCGCCGCCGGGGACCGACAGCAATGAAACGTATTTCTCCTCGGCCAGCGAGCAGTAGGCGGCATCGTTGACAATGAAGACGTTTTCCCTTGAAGCGACCCGCACCAGTGCGGCCAGGTCGGTTCCGTCCAGCATGGCTCCGGATGGATTGTGAGGATTATTGAGGATGAAAATCTTGGCCGTTCCGCCGAGCTTGGTCGCAAGTTTTTTGGTCGATGGTTTGTAGCCGGTGCGTTCCGAGACCGGGTAGGGAACCGGAACCCCGTCGGCGGTAATTACCTGCCGTTTATAAAAGGGTATGCCGGGTTCGGGATAGAGGACGACGTCACCGTATTCCACAAACGCCAGGCAGAGGTCCAGGAGCATGCGCCGGATGCCCTGTCCGATGTAGATTTCCTTGGCGGATATTGCGCGCAAACCGAATTCGGTTTTGAGCCATTGCGATATCGCCTGTTTGACCTGATTGAGGTCGTCCGGGGTGGCCAGTTTATTACAGGTTGCAGTTGGTGGGGGGAGTTCGCCGGTAACCGGCCATTGAAAACGTCCGAGGTCGATTAGTGGGAAACGTTTATCAATGGTCCGCAGGGTTCGTTTGGGGAAAAACTCCTCCAGATCAAAGGGGAAATGGTAGAGTCGGTCGGCTTTGTCGAGAACGATCTTTTTAATCATTGAGTCTTCATCCTGAATGTAGTGACTTCCTTATTTCTCTCAGCCGCCGTATCTCCGTCTCGTCAAGCGGGATCGGACCACCGGAGTGATTCGCAATATAGACAATTCGAGCAAAATGTTCAACAGCTTCCATGCGATTATATGCCTGGGCGGGATCGGTGCCAATGGTCAGGACGCCATGATTGCGAAGCAGGAAAGCCTGATGATCGGCCAGGTATGGCATTAGCGCCCGGGGAACGGCATCGGTTCCGGTCGGGGCATAGGCGGTTAGGGGAATGTCACCCACGAAAAGAACAATCTCCGGCAGGATGCCGTTCGGCAGGCCGTTTCCGGTCACCGCCGCGGCGGTGGCATACGGTGGGTGCGCATGGCAACAGGCGCCGATATCGGGGCGTTCGCGGTAGACCGCGAGGTGCATCAGGAATTCGGATGATGGTTTTTTCGAGCCGGACAAAAGCTCGCCTTCGGGTGACAAGACGACAAAATCGTGGTCATCCAGCCGCCCCAGCTCGGTGCCGGAGGCGGTAATGACAATTCGGCCGTCGTCAAGGCGGCATGAGAGATTTCCGTCGGTGGCGGTTACCAGTCCTTTTTGATAAAGACGATTGCCCAAAACCGTCAGAATTTCACATGTTTGCATACGAGCCATAACTTAAAAACATACTTTTATCAATGCCAAAAGTCAATGTTCGTGTTCACAATGTGACACGGGTCGGGGTTTGTTGAGTAACTCTTTGATTTCAGCGAAGTTTGCCGAAAAACGCCGATTGAAACTTTTTTTGTCGAAAACAGTAAAAAAGTATATTGAACAAAGAATAAATTGCGTAGAGATTTTGTATTGACAAAAATAATTAAGGGGCTTATATTAATTGGCTAGCCACTTTGGAGGAGAAAAGTTGAACGGGAGATCTCGCCGTCCTTTAGGGGTCAGGTATCGGTATTTTTTTGTTTCTGCGGCATTTTTCATAATCCTTGGAGTTATCATTGCATCCAATCTGGAATTGAACCCAAGGGCCGCGGCTGACCTGTCGTATGGTAATGTTCCGGTTGTCAAGGGTGATGACGGTCAATACTATTCCCCCTTCGTAAACACCGTCGATCATGTCCAGGGCGCGGTGGTGAATATCTCCGCGACATCCAATCGAAGCCATAACGCCTATGATGATATCTTCTGGCATTTTTTCCAGGTTCCACGTGAACCGCAAACGTCGTACGGCTCGGGATTCTTTTTCCGCGAGGACGGATATATTTTGACCAACAATCACGTGATCAGCAACGCCGACCAGGTGGTGGTGCGAACGTCAACCGGTTACATGTATGAAGCGCGAGTGGCCGGCACCGATCCTCAGACCGATCTGGCGGTGCTGAAGGTTGACCCGGAAGAGAAGATTTCCTTTATCCCATTCGGCAATTCGGATGAAATCAGGGTTGGTGACTGGGCGATTGCAATCGGCAATCCCTTCCCGCAGGTGGGACTGGATCGCACGGTGACGGTCGGAGTAATTTCGGCCAAGGGGCGCAGTAATCTCCGTTTTGGCAATGACACCCCGCGGTATCAGGATTACATTCAGACCGATGCCTCGATCAATCCCGGAAACTCGGGTGGCCCGCTAATCAATTTGCGAGGTGAGGCGATCGGTGTTAACGCGGCGATTTCATCGCCGACGGGCGGTTCGGTCGGCATCGGGTTTGCCATTCCGATCAATATCGCGCGGGCGATTGTGCCCGATTTGATTGCCACCGGCGAGGTCAGCCGGGGCTGGCTGGGAGTCTGGCTGTCGGAAGTGACCCAGGCCCGGGCGAAAAGCAACAATTTGCCGGCGGTCAAGGGGGTTTATATCGACTCGGTTTTCACCGGATCACCGGCGGACGAAGCCGGCATTCGGAGTGGCGATATTCTAACGACTTTTAACAACCAGGAGATTCTTGACCTGGGGCAGTTCAGCGTGTTGATCGCGACGGCCACGAAGGGCCAGATGTCCGATATTGATCTGGTTCGTGGCGGGAAAGCCGAGCGAGTCCAGGCAACCATTATCGATCGTGACGAGTACCTGGCCAATTATGCCGGGGGGACGCCGCTTCCCGATCAACCGGCGACCTGGCTGGGGATGGAGCTGATGACCTATTCTGAAAATATCGCCCGTCAAATAGGATCTGATTATTTTCCGGGCGTGTACATTAATAGAGTGAGCCGTGGTTCGTCGGCCTACCGCGCCGATATCATGCCCGGTTCCATTATAACGCAGGTTAATAACCTTGAAGTAAAAAACCTGGACGATTTGCAGTCTGCCGCACAGAGTATACGGGATATGAAAAAAGCGATTCCTGTTCTGCTGGTCGATCCCAGGGGGTCAATTGAGTACAAGGCGATTCGGCCTTGAGCTCACATCAGAACCCATTGTCCGAGAAGGAGGAATAATCATTCATCGTGGCTAAACAATCGTTAAAATACCGCGACGAAGACAGATCTTTGGATCTGTACCTCCGTGAAATAGGAGAAACCCCACTCATTGATGCTGATGAGGAAGTGCGGTTGGCCAAACAAATCAAGCAGGGCTCGAAAAATGCCCTGGAAGCATTAACCAAGGCCAATTTGCGTTTCGTCGTTTCGGTTGCGAAACAGTATCAAAATCAGGGTTTATCCCTGGCCGATTTGATCAACGAGGGCAATATCGGACTGATCAAGGCGGCCAAACGTTTCGATGAAACCAGAGGGTTCAAGTTTATATCTTATGCCGTCTGGTGGATTCGACAGGCGATTCTGCAGGCGCTGGCCGAGCAGAGTCGTATCGTTCGCCTGCCGCTCAACAGGGTCGGAACCCTTCACAAAATCGGAAAGGTGTCCAGCTCGTTAGAACAGGGGCTTGGCCGTGAGCCGTCGCCCGATGAAATAGCGCGAGAACTGGACCTGTCCGAAATGGAAGTTTCTGACACCCTGAAAATTTCCAATTCGCATCTTTCGCTGGATGCTCCGTTTTCGATCTCGGAAGATAATTCCCTGATCGATATTCTGGAGGATGAGTACCAGCCGGCTCCCGACGAGGAATTGCTGGAACACTCATTGAAGATGGAGATTGAAAAGGCGCTTGATACGCTGACGCCTCGTGAGGCGGAAGTGATCAGCCTGTATTTCGGGTTGAATCATGAAAAGGCGCTGACACTGGAGGAAATCGGCGCGCGGTTTTCACTGACAAGGGAACGGGTTCGCCAGATCAAGGAAAAGGCAATCCGCCGTCTTCGTCATGCATCGCGCAGTCGATCGCTCCGAGCCTACCTGAATTAATCACAAGAACATACTTACCATATGACCAAGCCGCCTTCGGGCGGCTTTTTTTTTGCGGCAAGATAGTTCTTGCCCGCTTCCGTGGTGACTGTTACCTTTACCAATTCACCGTGAGGAAAGACCGGTATGAGACAGCGAATCCGTGACAGCATTGTTCACATCGGGCGAAACCCGTATGTGATTCTTTTTGCCCTGGCCCTGGTGGTCCGTCTGGTGTATTTGTTTATGGTTGTCAACCGGGTGGGGGTTGAGCACCTGTCATTGTTGGACGAGGACATCGAAAATTACTACCGGGCCGCAATCGCGATCCGTGACGGTTTTGAATTCCAGACCAAAGGTGTATTGATCTTTGGGCCGGGATATCCGGTCTTGCTGGCGATTCTGATGGTGCCGGTTGGGATCAATCCGGTGGCGCTGTTGTTGTTCCAAATCGTCCTGGGCGCATTGGGAGCGGTCTTGATGGCAATGCTGGCTGTTCGCTGGACAGAGCATCGCGCGGTCGGCCTGGTAGCGGGAGGATTGGTGGCGCTGTTGCCGATATCCATTTCGCTGGCGACGAAGTTACGCTCGGATGTCCCGTATATGGTGCTGACAATCGCGGGGCTGTTGCTTTTCGATCGGGCGATACGGTCATCGAAAGCGGTTTCATATATCTTGGCCGTGCTCCTGTTGACCGGGGCGGCGCTGACGCGCTCGATGGGGCAGTTCATGTTTGTCATGCTGTTTGTGATGGTGTTGGTGCGCGCCCCGCGAAGCGGCCGGTCATCACCGGCGTCCGTGGTGCGCCGGTTGAAATGGCCCCTGCTGTCGACGCTACTCATGGTATTGTTGCTGGGCCTGTGGATACATCGCAATGAGCAGGTGTATGGTTTTCGGTATCTTGCCCTGGCGGGTCCGGACAGTTTTCTGAAGATGGCGGCGCTGGTCAGCGCGGATCTGGAGGGAAAGTCGTACGAAGATGCCCTGGGGGCGTACCTGGTGACGGTGGATTCCTGCATGGATGCTCATGAATCCGATGCCATGTATACCTCCCGGGTGATGTGCAAGCGTGACCTGTTCCTGTCGCTGGCATCGGCGCATCCGTTCACAACCGCCAAAGTAATTTTGGCCAATGCCAGTCGTAACAGCAACTCCGCCTGGGGATGGCATTTCACGGTGCTGGCCATTATCGGCGCGGTGCTGGTGTACCGTGAACGTAAACGCGGCTTATTGCTGGTCCTGCTTTGTCTCTGGGGGTATTTTGCCTTTTTCTCGGGATTCACGGTGCAACAGGGACAACGGATATTTTACCCGGGTTTGATTTCCTGGTCGATTCTTATTGCATATGCGCTGGTGTTTGGTTATCGGGCCGTGCGGTCACGATTTGCGCGCGGTTAACGCCTGATTCGTTGCGCCAGTCCGCTCCAGAACAGTTCCAGGACAATCGCGATGAAGACAGCCCCGGCCAGCTGGGCGGGGTAGAATATGCGTGAGCCCTGCCAGAAGGTGAATCCCGACGGGATCGCGAAGTACAAGTACAGTGCTCCCAGCAGGATGCCGGCATCCACCTGTTTACGATATATCAGAATCGCCAGCCCGGACATGGTTATGAAAAAAAAGATGACATTAATCCCGAGTTTTCTGCAGAGGTTGATGCACCAGCCCAGTTGCGGACGGTAGTCGGGCAGGCGGTAATGATAGTTGTCATCGTACGCCAGAATATTGTACCCGATGATTGAGAGATAAGTTTTCCCAAAGAGGATCGGATCGGCTCGAAACAGTTCGGTCAATTTGTTGAAGTACCAGTCATGTCTTTGCCTGGGCGTGAGAGTCAGCCGACCGTTGTCAGTCATTTCCCGGTTAAATATTGCCTGGTAGTCGGCGGTGGTCAGTGAATCGGATATGTTTGCCGCGACCCGCGCCCCGAGATATTTCCCGGCGGCCTCGATGCCGGTTCCGGCGACGGTGAAGGTGTTGTGAACGCTGTAATTGCGAAGGGCCCAAACGGAAATCAGCATTAACGCCAGCGCCATGGTGACTCCAATATAGGCTACGCCACGGGTCTTTGATTCCGAGAAATAGCGTGCGGGAGTCAGCAGGGCGACGATCGCGAATAGTAGCGGCAGGAATTGCCCGACCGACCGGGTGACCGCGGCCAGTGCGATCAGGGCGGCCATCAATAACAGTCGACCCAGTTTTGGTTTTTTCAGGCTTTCCAGAAAGAGGTGGACCGACAGTGCGAGGAGGAAGAAAAAGGCCGTATCGCTGAGAAACGAGATACTCAGGATCATCGAGGTAAACGAGGTGGCGTTGATCAGGGCGGCGACCACGGCGACAAAGGGCCGTTTTAACAAGCGCAGGGTGATTTTGTAGATTAGTACCGTCGCGAGCGATCCCAGAAGGATTTGCACGATCAGCGCGAAGAGAAGGCTGTGGCCCGATAATAAAAAGACCGAGGTCAGAAACAGGGCATAGCCGAAACCGACCATGTAGAGGATGTTTTCATGGGTGAGGTCAAAGCGGGCGAAGTCTTCGGCCAGTTGGATATATTCCGGTGAATCGGACGGATGCGCGGCGATATCCGCAAGTGGGGCCTGATCAAGGGTGGCCATCAACATTCCGAACCGCAGGCCAAACGCGATCAGAAAAATGACCAGCACAATATGGCCGTCGCCGGACATAAATCGCGTGTTCACGCGCTTGCATAACCGCTTAAACAGTAACACTCCCAGCTCTCTCATGTCTTTGGACCGGTTTCCATAATAAGGGTATTAAACATTATTAGCGCCAGTTGTTTTCGCCCCGAATATTATTGCATTGACATTGCCCGGTCATGATTATTACCTTGGTTACCGGCAAGACACGTTATGAAATACCCGGAATCAATACAGAAGTCCATCCCGGCCTTGATCTTTATTTTTGCATTCTGTTGCCTTGGCCTGTACCTGTTTACATATGCGTTGCCATCCAAAACATTCAATGAAGAACTGCTTATCACCGATTGTATCTGGCTGGACGCCTGGGCGCTCGGTTTTTTTATCGCGGTGATATTGATCTGGATTTCCCGCCTGAGCTGGAGATGGAAGGCCGGCATACTGGTGGGGCTGTTTTCCATTTATGGCGTGGTCATGGTGAGTTTGACTTTTAACGGGACACCGTTTGGTTTCAACGCCTATTGGGGGGATCAGAAATTCCGCACCGCCATGATTCTCAAATTTATCACATTTGCGGGCTGGCCCGATTTTTACTACAAAGACCTGCCGGCTTTTTATCCGCCGTTGTACTATTATTTGCTTTCGCTGTATGCACGATTATTCTCGGTCGAAGCCTTCAAGATGATCAAGGTCGGAACATTATTGATATATCTCATCGGTCCCGGCCTGCTGTATTGTCTCTGGCGTCGATTGGTTACGCCGTTTGCGGCGGCGCTGGTTACGATCTGTACGTTTCTGTTTTGTTCGGCGGAAATGCTCGCCATGTATGCCTTTCCGCATGCCTTTCTCGCCAACATTTTTTTTGTGCCGTGGTGGCTGTATTACGTGGGGCAGGTGCGTCCCCCGTCGCAATACCGATGGACATATTATCTTGCCGGTGGGGTCATTGGCGGTTTGATTTTCATGACGTACTATTATGTTTTTTTTGTCGGTGGCCTGCTCTGGTTGGTTCGGACCGTTGTGCGGGGCAGATGGCGTCTCAATGTGGGGCGCAACTGGCATCCCGGCCGCGCCCTGGGCGTATTGCTGGCGGCGGCTCTATTCAGTGCTCCCTTCTGGTTGCCACTGGTCTGGTCGATGGTCTCGATTGGAGCCGATCCCGCCCAGCAGGAATGGCATCATGCGGACAGCACCGGTATTCTGTTTCGGTTCCAGGATTTCTCGATTATCGGTGTCGTGTATCTCGCGGCGTTGTACTATGCTCTTCGTCATCATTATAATCCCAAATACCGCGAACTGTTGTTGCTTGTCGGCGCGGCCTTTTTATTCTGTTTTATCGGAATCGTGCTCGGGGCCATGCAAAAGCCGATTATTGTCATTAAGGCCCGTGAGTTTGTCTCCATGTTGGCGGGGCCATTTGTGGGATTGATGCTGGCAGGTCTGTTACGCCGATCCGGCATAATCAAGAAGGCTCGTCTGGCGGTGCCAGTCCTGGCGTCATTTCTTCTGCTGTTTCTGCTAAACAGCAGTAACGGGATTGCCAAACATGGTGCAACCCGGACCGCTCGCAAGGCCACCGTGCCGACCTTCCATGCCGACCCGGCCGAAATGAATCGTCTGGCCGGAGCGGTTTTCTTAACCGGTGTGGAGGAGTTGCAGGCGTTTTACCCGGTGTACAATTTCTTTTCAATCAATCAGCACTATTCACATCCGGCGGGACAGTTTATGAATCGCTATCGCTTCTTGTATACCCTGAAGGAAATTGATGATCCGTACCTGGTGCATCTGGCCCTGAGGCATAATGTCTACGATCCGGTTGACGTCATAATGCCGCGTCGCCAGGGTGATAACTTCGAATTCTATGCCGCCGTGAGCAATTATCCCGATCGCTTTGTTTCCAAAACTCTGTCTTTTCCGGTGTCACTCTTTTCCGACACCACCCGGTTTGTCCCGCTCTCCGGGGATAACATGTATCGGGTGGTTGATATCTCTCCGGCTCCGAACTCGACCCATGACGGTGCACATCGTTATGCCACCGATGACATCTATGCCGGATGGGTTGATTATGTAGCGCAATCGTTGGATGCGGCCGGCCAAAGCATGCTGGCCTCATATGTGGGACAGGATAGGATTGGGCGGCGGGAACTACTTAAATCCGATGATGGGCACACCTTTGGGAATGAATTGACACTTCTGTCATGTAATGCAATAAAAAAGGCTGACAGCCTGCTATTGGTATTCGTGGTTTATGCCGAACGAAATATCTCCAGGGATTACCGGACATTTTTGCACCTGTTCCCGGATGATGGGGGGACGATGCAGAATTATGATTTTTCACCTGAACCACAAACCCGAACCTGGAAAAACGGAGATATTAACCTGCTGGCTCGAAGCATTCCAATTGGCGGCGGGGATTTTTCTTTATCAATCGGTTTTTTCCATGGTCAATATGTTCCGGGGAACACCTTTGTCGTCAATTTTACCGGGGATATCAGCGATGGAACTTAACACATGATGAGGTCTTAAGGGTATGAAGATTAAGACAATGTTATCCAACTACCGACCGTATATCCCGGTTCTTATGTCGATGGTACTGCTGGTTTTGTTTGGCCTGTACCTGTTCATTTATTCCCATCCGCAGAAAATATACAGTGACGAACTCCTGATAACGGATTGTATTTGGCTCGATGCCTGGGCACTGGCTTTCTTTTTGGTGGTCGTGGTGGTATGGTGTTCGAGCGTAAACCGGCAATTGAAGTCACGCCTGCTAATAACGATGTTCTCACTGTACGGGTTTATTGCGGTTTGCCTGATACTTGACGGAACGCTGTTCGGCTTCAATGCCTACTGGGGCGATCAGAAGTTCCGCACCGCCATGCTTACCAAGTTTATCACGTTTGTGGGGTGGCCCGATTTTTACTACAAAGATCTTCCGGCGTTTTACCCTCCGGTGTACTATTTTCTTCTATCGCTGTATGCTCGCATATTTTCGGTCGAGGCCTTCAAGATGATCAAGATCGGCACGATGCTGATCTACCTGTTCGGTCCTATAGTGCTGTATGCATTCTGGCGGAAACTGGTTTCGCCGATGCAAGCGTTACTGGTGACGATGTGTACATTTCTGTTCTATTCGGTCGGAAAGAATATACCATTTCATGGGCCGCACGCGTTTTTGGCGAACAGTTTTTTTATCCCCTGGTGGTTGTATTTCGTTGAGCAGGTGCGAAGGCCGAAAGCTGACTGGAAGTATTATTTTTGGGGTGGGGCGATCGGTGGCGCGATTTTCATGACTTATTATTATCCGTTTTTCATCGGTGGTTTGTTGCTGGTGGGCCGGACTATTTTCCAACGCCATGCCGTTCATGTATTCGGAATCACCTGCCGTCTCCGGCAAGCCTGGGGTATTTTGGTCAGTGCAGCCATTTTCAGTGCGCCTTTTTGGTTCCCGTTGATTCTGGGAATGCTGAATTACGGGTCGGATGCCGCCCAGCAGGAGTGGCATCACCTTAGTAGTACCGGAATTGCCTTTAAATTTGTCGAGTTTTCGATTCCCGGCCTGTTAACGCTGGTTGCTCTGTATCAGGTATTTGTCAGGAGACATCAAGCCTTGTACCGTGCATTGTTATTGCTGATTGCAACCATCATCATTTATTATTTTATAGGGGCGGTTCTGGGAGCGTTACATCGCCCGGTTAACCTTATCAAGGCCAATGAATTCGTTCTGGCTTTCGCGGGGCCGATGATTGGCATGTTTCTGGCGCGTTTATTGCGCGCCGGGAAAATGCGCCGTAAGGCTTCTTATGCGATACCGTTGATTGTCGCGATGTTTCTGTTGTTCTTTTTGAATGCCTTTAACGGTTTTGCGAAAAATCCCAGGATAAAAACATCGCGTACCGCCAAATTCCCATCATACTACGACGACCGTGTTTCCATGTTACAAAGGGCGGGGAGTGTGTTTTTAACGGGATATGAGGAGCTGTTTGCGTTTTTCCCGGTATATTCCTTTATTGCGGCCAATCAGCATTATTCCAATCCAACCGCACAGTTTAACCGGCGCTACAACCTGCTGACATTGCTCTACCAGTTCCATGCGCGGGATATTTATCTTCTCGCGGTCGGTTTGCGTCACAATATCTTCGATCCCGTCGACTATTTCATGCCGCGAATGCACAAAAATCATTATGAGATCTATGTTTCGCTAAGTAATTATCCCAATAAGCATAAATCAAGGGTGCTGAAATTCCAGCCGCCGCAGTTTGACGATCACCGGCTTTTTCATAAGGAAAGCAGGAAACATTTGTTCGCCGTTCTTGCACCCCCTCCGGATTATCCGGAACGAGTTTATCCGGAATCGAATCCCCGTGACAGCTTGCTGTTTCTGGCGAAGGCCCGAGTGTTGATGGGTTATCTCGATTCCGATGGTGACGAGCTTGTTTCGCGCTATGCCGGCGCCGACTGGTCCGGGTGGAGGACAATCAAAACAACCGACAAGCCTCATCGTTTCGACAATGAGATCAGCCTTATGGCATGCGAGATGATGACTGACAATGACAGCCTGTACATGTTCTTCGCAGTTCGCGCCGAACGGGATATCCGTCGGGATTACCGGGTCTTTTTGCACCTGTTCCCGGATGATGTGGGGACGATGCTCAATTACGATTTTGTCGCCGAGCCTGAAACCAAATCCTGGGAAAAAGGAGATATTTTTGTACTGACACGAACCATACCTGTCCCGGCGACGGATTTCAGTTTCGGTGTCGGTTTCTTTGCCGGAGACCATACGGTTGGCCGGGCTTTTAACCGGCAGGTTGAGCTATAGTTGCGCTTTCCCACCGGTTTATGCTACAAAAATCTTTCTTCCTCCGGCATATTCCGGTTGATTTTTTCGCTGATGACGATATATTATAGGCCTGTTTGACGCGAGACCGTTCGCGTTCATGCCGAAGTGGTGAAATTGGTAGACACGCTGTGTTCAGGGCGCAGTGTCCTCACGGGCGTGGGGGTTCGAGTCCCCCCTTCGGCATTTTTATTTGTCTGAAGACGGTTCTTATTTTTCAAAAGCATCTTTGAGCAGACGGCACCGTTACCGCGAACATCCTCCGGGGTACGGCATCATATGACGCGGGAAAAAGCTCCCGTCTCTCGGACTGACATCACAAATGAGACACCTCTGAGAAAATCGGGCGGAAGACATTATCCTGATGTGGACATAAAGCGAAAGGTAGGTTTACCATGAGTACCGATGGAATATTAAGGGGTCATGACCTGTTTCGATCGCTGGGGCTGGAAAAAGCCTTCGCGGCGAAGGATTTTACGTCGGTGAAAAAATACCGGGCGGGTGAAACGGTTTTTTCCTTCAATGACGCCGCCGGTCATGTGTATATGCTAATGACGGGAGGAGTGGAACTGCGGCTCCCGTCGCAACATCAGAATTTAAGCCTGGTCATTTCCACCATGGAGAAGGGGGAATTGTTCGGGTTATCACCACTGCTGGATTCAAAGCGGTATACCGCGACCGCCAAATGCACCGAGGAGTCCGAGCTTCTGCTGATCGAGGCAAAGCCGTTTCGGGAATTGCTGAAGGAGAACTCCCTGGTCGGATTCGGTATCATGAACAACGTCGCGCATATTTATTTCAACCGGTA